>CXSV01000011.1_pt1 | contig 265090 bp, 264 predicted proteins | sample 941241 | NCBI WGS metagenome assembly CXSV01 (sample SAMEA3493493, study PRJEB9703) | human gut metagenome | biome: ENVO:mammalia-associated habitat; material: ENVO:feces | place: Bangladesh | collected 2010-01-06 | reverse complement strand
GCGAGGGCTTCGTCGTCCTGGGAGATGGCCGGGGTGATCTGCTTGGCGAGCTGCTTGCCAAGCTCGACGCCCCACTGATCGTAGGAGTCGAGGCCCCAGACGGTGCCTTCCACGAAGGTGATGTGCTCGTACAGGGCGATGAGCTCGCCGAGTGCGAACGGTGTCAGGGCCACACCGAAGATGGAGGTGGTCGGACGGTTGCCGGAGAACACGCGGGCCGGAACGATCTCTTCCGGAGTGCCCTCGGCGCGAACCTCGTCAGCGGTCTTGCCGAATGCCAGAGCCTTGGTCTGAGCGAAGTAGTTGCCCAGGAACAGCTCGTGCACGTCCTGGTCGCCATCCTTGGTCGGGTTCGGGGTGTTGACGAACGCGATGAAGTCGGCCGGGATGAGCTGGGTGCCCTGGTGGATCAGCTGGTAGAAGGCGTGCTGGCCGTTGGTGCCGGGCTCGCCCCAGAAGATCTCGCCGGTCTCGGAGGTAACGGGGGTGCCATCCCAACGCACAGACTTGCCGTTGGACTCCATGGTCAGCTGCTGCAGGTAGGCCGGGAAGCGGTGCAGGTACTGGTCGTACGGCAGCACGGCGTGGGAGGCAACCTTGAAGAAGTTGCGGTACCAGACGTTGAGCATGCCGAGCAGCACCACGACGTTCTTCTCGAACGGGGTGTTGGCGAAGTACTCGTCGATCTCGTGGAAGCCGTGCAGGAACTCCTCGAAACGAGCCGGGCCGAAGACCACGGCGAGGGAGGTGCCGACGGCGGAGTCGACGGAGTAACGGCCGCCAACCCAGTTCCAGAAACCGAACGCGTTGTTCGGATCGATGCCGAACTCCTCGACCTTCTCCAGGTTGGTGGAGACGGCCACGAAGTGCTTCTTGATGGCTTCGGCCTTCTGAGCCTCATCACCCTCGGCGATAGCGCCGTTGGCGGCGAGCTCCTCGAGCAGCCAGGTGCGGGCTTCGCGAGCGTTGGTCAGGGTCTCCAGGGTGGTGAAGGTCTTGGAAACGATGATGAACAGGGTGGTCTCCGGGTCGAGGCCCTTGGTCTTCTCGGCCAGGTCGTTCGGGTCGATGTTGGAGATGTAGCGAGCGGAGATGCCAGCGTCGGCGTACGGCTTCAGCGCTTCGTACACCATGACGGGACCCAGGTCGGAGCCGCCGATGCCGATGTTGACTACGGTCTCGATCTTGCGGCCGGTCACACCGGTCCACTTGCCGGAACGAACGTCGTCAGCAAAGGCGTAGATCTTGTCGAGGGTCTCGCGCACGTCCTTGACGGTGTCCTGACCGTCAACAATGTACTTGCCTTCGTCCTCGACCGGGCGACGCAGAGCGGTGTGCAGCACAGCGCGGTCTTCGGTGTTGTTGATGTGCACGCCGGAGTACATAGCCTTGGTGCGCTCGTCAAGCTTGACGGCCTTGGCGAGGTTGGCGAACAGCTGGAGGGTCTCCGGCTTGATCAGGTTCTTGGAGAGGTCGAAGTGCAGATCGCCAGCGTCGAAGGACAGCTTGTCGACGCGCTCGGTGTCATCGGCGAACCACTTCTTGAGGCTGACACCCTCGGACTGAAGCTCGTCATAGTGCTTCTGCAGGGCGGCCCACTCGGGGGTCTGGGTGGCGTCAACGGGCGGATTGATGGCCATAGGATTCCATTCCTTTCATCAGTGACTGGAGCGCCTATGCATACAGCTCACACACGCTCCGTATCACCAAACAGAATACTCACAAATTCGGACATAAAAAGAACAAAATTATTCAATTGAGATAAACGACATCGATTGCACCGTTGCGTTAACCATAATACCGCAATCTCAGGCCGCAGTCACGACTCAACAAAGCCATTCCCAACGGAATTCGACTCACTTGTCGCGAAAGATTCGACGCCTGCATACCAGCGAAATCATGTGCGACACCACCAATCATTCTTGATTGGACTTTTCGCGGGGTTACTTTATACTTGACTTCTTGTGCGCGGCTGGCGAAATGCCTCCCGCGAACCAAGCCACTTTAGCTCAGTCGGTAGAGCGGCTCACTCGTAATGAGCAGGTCGTCAGTTCGATTCTGACAAGTGGCTCGAACACCCTAGGCTGGTTCGTCCACCTAGGGTTTTGCATATCGCCCAATACGCGCAGGTTCCGAACGAGCCGGTGCCGTTGAGCGGCGTGCACGCGCGAGTGGCGGAATTGGTAGACGCGCAGGATTTAGGTTCCTGTGTCTTTGACGTGTGGGTTCAAGTCCCATCTCGCGCACTGGTTAAGACCTCTCAGAACCACTGAAATACCAATGATTCTGAGAGGTTTTCTTCTATCATTCCCGCTGTAAATATGATGGAAAATATGAGATTTTCGATGGTTCAAGACCGAAAACGGTTGAGCCAGAGATTCTGTTTTTCATATGGTTTGCGGCCTGTTTCCGCCCTTCCGGCACCCACTCGTCCACGGTGTGGCGATGATATCGCGCGATATCCGAAATACGCGGACAATAGAATCTATCAGAGGCTAGATAAGGGAGAGAGTCGTGTCCGCCATACTGACGCCGGTCGGCCTGCTGCTAATCATGATCGCCGGATACCTGTTCAAACGCTTCGGATTGTTCGGACAGAAGGATTACCGCGTATTGCAGACCGCCGAGTTCAATATCGTGCTGCCGGGAGCCATCGTCTATTCGTTTGCTACCAATCCGCACGACGTCTCACTGCTATGGGTCTCCCTGTTCGCTTTTCTGTTCGCGGCGCTCCCCGTCGTGTTCATTTTTCTGGCCACACGCAAACGCAATGTGACCGACCGCGCATTCCTGATGCTCAATGGAGCCGGCTTCAACCTCGGCTGTTTCTCGTTCCCCGTGGTGCAGTCGTTCTGGGGCGCAGGCGCAGTGGTTCCGGCCGCTATGTTCGATATCGGCAATTGCATTATGGTGGCCGCTGGCACCAACGTGCTCACCCAGCAATTGCTGCACATCCGCCCCGGCAAGACACTTGCCGAGCAGCATGCCGGCGCCGCACCCACCCTGCCGTACACGAAACCCAAAGACAAGGACGCCAGACGACTCGCCCGGCGAGCGCTGCTAGGCACCATAGCTAAAAGCTTCTTTGGGTCGGTACCGTTCGATACCTATCTGGTGATGATTGTCGTCACGCTGGCCAACGTGCCCATTCCCGACTGGATTGCCTCAATCTGCCAGCCATTAAGCGGCGCGAACGCCTTGGTGTCCATGCTGATGGTGGGCATGCTGATGGATCTGCCGCAGTCCAAGCATGACGTCAAGGAAGTACTGTCCGTGATTGCCTGGCGAGTGCCGTTCAGCGTCGCCTTTGCACTGGTTTCCTGGTTCCTGCTGCCGTTCTCGGCTTCAGTCCGCGCCGTGATGGTGATTTGCTCGCTCGCACCGATTGCCATATTCTCCACGTTGTTCACCGACAAGGTGCTGGGCAACGCCAAGCTTGCGGGCTTCTCGCTGGCGATTACGGCAATGATCGCATTGGTGATGATGGCCGTGGCGCACACACTGATGGGCGTGTGACCGCATATGTAGCCGTGTGTGTTGACGGGAACAATTGAGCCGGTGGTCCCAGAATGCATCTGGAGCCACCGGCTCAATTGATATGTATTAAGGTCTCTATGGTCTCCGCCGCAGGAGGCAGCAGTTCAGTCGGCTAGTAGCGCTTCGACTGCGGGAATCAAGGCCTTGAGCGCCTTGCCACGATGGGAAATCGCATTCTTTTCCGCTGGAGTCATTTCGGCGCTGGTCAATGGCTCGCCCTCATAGTCAGGCTCGGTGCTGGTACGGCCAGCCGGCTGATCGTCGGGCACGAACAGCGGGTCGTAGCCGAAACCATGCTCGCCGCGAGGCTTACGGATAATGACGCCCGGCATTTCGCCGAGTTCCACTGTTTCGCTAGCGATGGCGTATCGCGCCGAGATCGGAGCGGGGCCGCCATCCGCGGCCGTGGTGTGGGCAGAAGACAAGGTGGCCGCGCCACCATCTGCCACCCCACCGGTCACGTCGGCACCAGCTTCGGTATCCGGCACCACCAGAGCTGCGGCGCAACGGAAGCGGGCGGTGCGTTTGGCATCTGGGATGTCTTCGATCTGTGCGAGCAGCAGTGCATTGTTGGCCTTGTCATGACCGTGGGCGCCAGCCCAGCGGGCGGACAGGATGCCGGGGGCGTTGCCCATCACGTCAACGATGAGGCCGGAATCGTCCGCGATGGCGGGCAAACCAGTACGGCTGGCCACGTCGCGGGCCTTGAGCAGGGCGTTTTCTTGGAAGGTCACGCCGGTTTCCACCGGGTCGGGAAGGTGGAGACTACCGGCAGACACCAGTTCGATGTCGGCGGCGGCAGAGCCCAAATCCTCCTCAAGAATGCGGCGGATTTCAACGAGCTTACCTTCGTTATGAGTAGCGACAACGATTTGCATGATGGATTCCTTGCTATGTGCGTCGAGCTCCCCCTCAGTCGCCTTCAGCGACAGCTCCTCTTAAAGAGGGGAGCCATGGTATGCGCGCTGACTGAGGGAAGTCTGCGACGAATGGCTAACGACTCAGTCCAGTGCCAATGCGGCACGCTGGGCTGCTTGCAGTTCCTTGTTGCCTTTTTCGGCCAAATCAAGCAGAGTGCCAAGTTCGGCACGGTTGAACGGGCGATGTTCGGCAGTGCCCTGAATCTCAATGAACGTGCCGGAACCGGTCATGGCCACGTTCATATCGGTCATGGCCTGGCTATCTTCGATATACGGCAAATCCAGCATCGGCGTGCCGTTAATCACGCCTACAGACACGGCGGAGACATAGTCCTTAAGCACCTTGTCTGCGGACTTGATGTGGTGGTGCTTCTCCGCCCAGTTGACCGCATCAACCAGCGCCACATATGCACCGGTCACAGAAGCAGTACGGGTGCCGCCATCGGCCTGCAGCACATCGCAATCAAGCTGAATCTGATTCTCACCCAGTGCCTTCATATCGATGACACCACGCAGGCAGCGACCAATCAGACGACTGATCTCATGAGTGCGACCGCCAATCTTGCCACGCACAGATTCACGATCAGTGCGCTCGGAAGTGGCACGCGGCAGCATCGCGTATTCGGCAGTGACCCAGCCAAGGCCGGAATCCTTGCGCCAGCGGGGCACCCCCGGTGTAAAAGTGGCGGTACACATCACGCGGGTGTTGCCGCATTCAATAAGCACCGACCCCTCAGGGGCATCGGTAAAGTGACGGGTAATGCGCACAGGACGCAGTTCATCAACCTTGCGGCCGTCGGCACGAATAATCTGGCAATCGCCTAGCATATCTTTGATTTCAACCATGCGCCCCAGCATACGCCACCCGTCCTATGCTGCGAGTGCAACGATGTTGTCTTAACAACGGGTAATTCACTACCATCACACCATCGCAGGCCGCAGACCAGCCGAGGCCAGGCGACGTGGCGACACCATCCGCGTTACACCATCACGGCCCGTGAAATGGTGGAGTCGTTGCGTCCCATCGACTGCTGAGATTCATGATGGCGTGGGACGACATGCAAAATTAGGGATTTTTGACGTATCGTCCCACGCCCACTCAGCATCGTGTTATTCATACTGAAACGAGAATGGCATTATTCCAACGTTTTTAATGATGTGATGTTGGGACAACTCGCATATCAAACGTTTGACGTACGTATTGTCCCACGCTGATGTGGGACAATACGCCAAAAATGGCGAATTTCAGATTTCGTCCCACGAACTCAACGGCGGGTTCTCGTCAGAGAACCGTAGTCTCCGCGGCCGAACCGTTAAGCAGACAGCCCAGTGGGCTGCCTGTAGGTGAGGGGAGCGGCTGTGCTGCGACGGATTCCGAGAAGATGAAGGTTCTCGTCAGAGAACCGTAGTCTCCGTGGGAATCACCGGTTCGCCCTTCATAAGGCTTTGCGCGGAGATGGGCAATTCGGCCAAAGCCGTGGCGTGGTACTCATGAGCCGCCACGATGGCATCGTGACCTCGCCATTGGCCGTCAATCTGACCGTGATTCACAAAGTCGACCAACAGGTTCTTCCATGCCGGGTCTGCCACATAGCCAGCCAGCTTCTCCTCGGAACCGGAGATCACATGTTCGGTTTCGGCCAGCGAGTACTCGTAAGAGCGGAACGCAAGTTTGCGTCCGGGCACAGTGGCCTTGTCCTTCGACTTCTTCATCACCGGCACCATCGTGCCATCCGCGCCTTCACGCTCGGTGAGCTTGTACACCATCGCGCAGGTGGGAGCGCCGGAGCCGGTGACCAGCATGGTGCCCACGCCATAGGAATCAACCGGCGCGGTTTGCAAAGCTGCCAGCGCATACTCATCCAAATCATTGGTAACGGTAATAGTGGTGTTCGTGGCGCCCAAAGCATCCAGTTGATTGCGCACGCGCTGGGCCATTGCAGCCAGGTCACCGGAATCGATGCGCACGCCGCCCAGTTCAGGGCCGGCAACCTCGACGGCGGTCTTCACGGCCTCCTCGATGTTGTAGGTATCGACCAGCAGCGTGGTGTTCTTGCCCAATGCTTCAATCTGCGATTCAAAGGCATCGCGCTCGGAATCATGCACCAAAGTAAAGCAGTGCGCCGCGGTGCCAATCGCCTTCAATCCATACAACTGAGCAGCAAGCAGGTTGGCGGTGCCCTTGAATCCGCCCACCACAGCAGCGCGGGCAGCGGCTACGGCAGCCCACTCGTTGGTGCGGCGGCCACCCATATCCATGCACGGACGATCCTTGGCGGCAGACACCATGCGGGAGGCTGCCGAAGCCACGGCGGAATCGTAGTTCAGAACAGATAGAATCAGCGTCTCCAGCAGCGTGCATTCGCCGAACGTGCCTTCAACCTGCAGAATCGGGGAGTTCGGGAAGAACGTCTCGCCTTCGCGGTAGCCCTTAATCGAACCGGTGAAGTGGAAGTTTTCCAGCCACTTGATGGTCTCCGGGCTAACCACATGGCGGTCAGACAGGAATTTCAGGTCTTCGTCATCGAGATGGAAGTGCTCAAGCGCGTCAAGAATGCGACCGGTGCCGGCCACCACGCCATAACGGCGGCCTTCGGGCAGATGGCGAGTGAATACCTCGAACACACATTTACGGTTGGCGGTGCCGTCTTTCAGCGCGGCGTCAAGCATCGTGTATTCGTACATGTCGGTCATCAAAGCCGGCGAATAATCCACCATTGACAGGGCCTTTCCTACGTTCGATTGTACTGACCATCAGTGTAGTCCGAATTGCCTCTCATGGGGAGTGCTGTCACCACCCGAAAGACTGGCTACACTCAGAAAGCATGAGATTCATTGTGGCATTATGGCGTCTGGCGATTGCCGGACTGTGCTTTGTGGGCACGTACGAAGCATGGTCGAAACCGCAGTATTGGGTGTATTTCACGTTTCAGACCGGCTTTGTGTTGGGCATCGTGATGCTGTGGGCGGGCGCTGCCACCCTGCTCAAGGGCATCCAACCGCCAGCCTGGCTCAAGGGCTGCCTGACCTTGTACGCCATTGTCACCGCATTGGTGGCGTTCTTCCTGATGCCGCCGGATAACCCAGATTATGTACCGCAGGTAGTTGGCATCATGACCAATACGATGCTGCACAAAATCGCCCCGATCATGGCACTGATCGACTTCCTTCTGTTCGACCCGCATCGCCGGTTCCGTTGGCATTACATGTTCTCGTGGTTGATGTATTTCCCCGCGTACCTGGCGTTTGTGCTGATTCGCGCGGCGATCTGGCCGGGTTCGGGCCCCGCGGCTGGCGGTAGCCCGTACCCTTACGACTTCATCAACTTGGACAAGCTCGGTTGGCAGGGATTCGGCATCAGTTGCGGCAGGCTGGCGCTGGCCTTCCTGGTGATATCGCTGATTGTCTGGGTGCTCGACCGTGCGCTGCCGAACAAGGCACTGGTGGCTTAGCGGATAACTAGCAGTCGATGGAATACGCGCGGGTCTTGTAGTTGGCCCAGTCAGGCATCTCACCACCGGAATCAATCGCATGCTTGATGTCGGTGTAATAGTGCAGTTTGCGCTGCACGTGCATGGCGGCTTCGTCAAGCGCGCGCCGCTGCTCGTCCAGCGACTCGCGACGGGATTCAAGCAAATCCAGAATTTCGTCGATATGTTCGGGCTCATTGGACTCATAGACGAAGAACTTCTTCAAATCATCAATGGTCATGCCAGCGTTCTTGAAGCAGCAGATCGCACGCAGACGGTTGAGATGGCAATCCTCATACACGCGCTGGCCAGTTTCGGTGCGGTCCACGTTGGTCAGCAATCCCTGCTCTTCGTAGTAGCGCAACGTGGAAGGTTGCATGTGGAATTGGGTAGCCACCTGCCGAATGGTATATGTCATTAGTTTTCCTCTTTGACGCCCGCGGAGCATACGATCTTTCACAGCTCTCCGACCGTTCCGCTGCACGGTGCAACCGATTCGCCCTTAGCCGCGACACGCCGAAGCAATACAGTCGCTTGCATTAAAGTTCACTTTAACTGGAACCATGATACCTGACGACGCAACCAACTGCCACCGCATCCGTGCCGCACACGGATCCGGCACACGGCTGCGCAGCATAATAGAGATTTCAGGCCTCAAGCACATCAAGGAGACTCAATGTTCGAGCCAACCGCCGTCTACTCCCCCAACCCGCATCGTTATGACACAATGACCTATAACCGCGCCGGCACCTCCGGCCTCAAGCTGCCGGCGGTATCGCTCGGCTTCTGGCACAATTTCGGCGACATCACGCCGTTTGACCAGATGAAGTCCCTGGTCTTCACCGCCTTCGACAACGGCATCACCCACTTCGACCTGGCCAACAACTACGGCCCCGAACCCGGCCAGGCCGAGAAGAACTGCGGCCTGCTGCTTACCAAGTACTTCAAGCACCACCGCGACGAGCTCGTCATCTCCACCAAGGCCGGCTACGAGATGTGGGCCGGCCCCTACGGCGATCTCGGCAGCCGCAAGTACCTGCTCGCTTCACTCGACCAGTCGCTGGAACGCCTTGGCCTTGATTACGTGGACATCTTCTACCACCACCACCCGGACCCGGAGACGCCACTCGAGGAGACCATGGGCGCACTGGCCCAGGCCGTGAATTCCGGCAAGGCGCTGTACGCTGGCCTGTCCAACTACGACGGCCCGACCATGGAAAAGGCCGCCGCAATTCTGGCAGAACTGCACGTGCCGTTCATCATCAACCAGAACAAGTACAACATCCTCGATCGCACCGTTGAAAAGAACGGCCTGAAAGAGACCGCCTTCAAGCTGGGCAAGGGCCTCATCACCTTCTGCCCGCTGGCACAGGGCCTGCTGACCAACCGCTATCTCAACGGCATTCCGGCCGACAGCCGCATGGCTCACGATCCGCGATTCCTCAACGATTCCGCGCTGACCGAGAAGCTGCACAGCCAAGTCGCGGACCTCAACAACCTGGCCTCCGAGCGCGGCCAGACGCTGGCCGAGATGAGCCTGGCATGGCTGCTGCACGACGGCAAGGTGACTTCCGTGCTGGCCGGCGCCTCCAAGCCGCAACAGATTCTGGACAACATCGGCGCGCTGAAGAACACCCACTTCAGCGATGATGAGCTCAAGCTCATCGACGAGATTTCGGCACGCTAGAAACGTCCTGGCTCCCCTCGTTGAGGGGAGCTGTCATCGTAGACGACTGAGGGGAGTAACGGGTGCGAACTCGTTGCTCCCCTCAGTCTCGCTGCGCGAGCCAGCTCCCCCTCAGAGAGGGGAACCAAGTAGTCTTGCCGAGACAACCACCCTCAGTCAGCTTTGCTGACAGCTCCCGCCAGCGGGAACGAAAAATCAGCCCATCATTTCTTCGTAGATGCGCTTGCAGTCCGGGCACACCGGATACTTGGACGGGTCATGCTTGGGCACCCAGACCTTGCCGCACAGCGCAACCACAGGACGACCGGTCGCTCGCGACTCGGCAATACGGTCCTTGGACACATAGTGCGCAAAACGGTCGGCATCGCCGCCATCATCACGAACCGGCGCCTCCTCGGTCTTCGGGCGCTCCAGCACCGACGTGCCCGCCCCCTGATCAGGATTCCTCAACGGTTCAGCATCATCAACAAAGCTCATCGCGCACTTCTTTCTCCGGTTATGGAACGTTTCGTCTGCAATCCATCATAATTCCTTGTGTCACGAGCCGTGTAAAACGCACCGATAGCGGTAGGCTATAAGGCATGACTATCGCAGTATGCCCCGGCTCGTATGACCCCGTCACCGCCGGACACTTGGATGTAATCGAGCGCTCGGCACGATTCTTTGACGAGGTACACGTGGTGGTGGCCGTCAATGCCGCGAAAACACCGATGTTTTCCGAAAGCACGCGAGTCGAGGTAATTCGCCGCGCGCTGGAGAAAGCCGGCTGCACCAACGTCGTCGTCTCCTCCACCGATGGCCTGATCACCGACTACTGCCAGAAGGTCGGCGCCACCGTCATCGTCAAAGGACTGCGTCAGAACGGCGATTACGAGGCCGAACTGGGCATGGCGTTGGTCAATCGCAAGCTCGCCGGCATTGAGACCCTGTTTCTGCCCGCCGATCCGATTCTTGAACATATTTCCAGTTCCATTGTCAAAGACGTGGCTCGCCACGGAGGCGACGTGACCGGCATGGTGCCCGATTGCGTCGTCCCCATGCTCAGCGATGCTTTGGCACAGGAACGAGAAGCAAAGGACTGATAACTATGAGTGATGAACATCCCACTGGTTACGTCGACTTGACCACCCCGGATCCGGTCCCGGCCGCTCCCCCTGAAGAGTCACCGGTCGATTTGCCGCCTACCGAGGCAACCGGTGCGGTACCGACCCCAGAGGCGCCGGCTCCCGCACCGGCCCCGACCAAGGCAGCCGCATTCAATATGGGCGCACTGCCCGATCTGCGTGAAACCCTGCAAGCCGACTCGGCGGAAAACAAGAGCCGCGCAGAATTCACCACGGTGTATGACGTCATCGATCGGCTTGAATCCATGCTCGATGAGGCCAAAACCAGCATGTTCTCGCCCAGCATGGTCAAAGTGGATCGCGACGAGTTCACCAGCCAGCTTGCTGAATTGAAAAAACTGTTGCCGGTGCAGCTGGAACGCGCCTCCGCACTGATGCGCGAAGCCGAACGCCGCCTGGAATCTGCACAGACACAGGCCAACGCCGTCGTCGCATCCGCCCAGAGCCGCGCCGCGGATATGGTCAGGGAAGCCAACGAACAGGCTCAATTCCTGGCAGGACAGGAAAACGTCACTGAGTTGGCCCGTCAGAAGGCCCGCACGATTCTTGAGCAAGCCCAGGCCAAGTCCGACCACCTGACCCAAGGCGCTGACCAGTATTGCACCACGGTTATGGAGGGTCTGTCCCAGCAGCTTGGCAAGCTCACCCAAGATGTACAAGCAGGTTTGAACGTGCTGGAAGAGCGTCAGCGCTCGGCCGGAGAGCAGTTGCCCAAGCTGACGCTGGACGACTACCCCGAAGCTCAGTAACCAGCAGCACACTCACTGCAGCATTCACGAATGCGGCATAGCGGCGCATGGGACGAAGACAACACCCGATACGCCTCACACGGCTGTGCCGCAGCAAAAGACGAAAGGCAGAACTATGGCACGAGTCGAGGATTCTCTGTGGGCAATCCCGGTGGCTCAAATCGCTTCACGAGCCGGACAATCCAAGGAGATCGACGCCGACTTCCCCGCCCCGAGCGGTATCGGCGACGACATCGTCGGCATCAAGGAGGGTGACCCGGTTCACGTTACCGGCTCATTCGACTCCATCGCGGATGGACTGATTTTTACCGGCCGACTGGTCGCACCATTCGTCAGCGAATGCACCCGCTGTTTAAAGCCCATTGATGAGGACTGGCCGGTGAATGTCACCGTATTCTTCCCGTACGAATCCGCAGCGGACAAAGGCTGCGGCAAGAGCGGCAGCAAAAACGGCAAAGATGAGGAAGTCGACATCATCGCTGGCGAAGACGAATCAGAGGATACGTATCCGCTGCTGGAAAACGGCGCTTTTGCGGATATCGAGGCGATGATTCGAGACACGTTGGTCGAATCCCTGCCGCTGCAGCCACTGTGCAAGCCGGATTGCAAAGGCCTGTGCTCGCAGTGCGGCATCGATCTGAACGAGAACCCCGATCATCACCACGAAATGGAAGATATTCGTTTCGCCGGTTTGGCGGGTCTCAAGGCCCAGCTTGAGGCCGAGCAGGGCGAGTAAGGCACACGAAACTTGAGTTTTGTACGAGCCATGCGTTAAGATAACGGACGCTTAAGCTCAATCGTTCGAACGAAATAGAGGATACTCAAATGGCACTGCCTAAGTACAAGACCTCGCGCGCTAACACGCACTCGCGTCGCGCGAACTGGAAGGCCACCGCTACCGCAACCGTGAGCTGCCCGAACTGTGGCGCTCCGGCTCTGCCGCACATGGCCTGCCCGAGCTGCGGTTCCTTCCGCGGCCGCACCTACCGCTCCGCCATCCAGCCGGCTCACACCAAGTGAGTCCTGCGATAACGGCTTGATATAGAAAGCCCTGCCATCGACGGGTGGCGGGGCTTTCGCATATCACACTCGATTGCCCGGGCCGCGAGCACAGGCCACCGCATACCAGCGCTTGCAGTACCTACACATAAATCTCAATACACACAGCACATCGTGCGAAGGATGAAGAACATATGAGCGAGAAGACCACACAGCAAGAAACGGCTGACCGCCAAGCTCCGGCCAACGAACTGCTAGAGGCATTGGGCACCACTATCAGCCCAGACCTGCTGGTGCAAGCGTTGACCCATCGCTCCTTCTCGCATGAGCACCCCGGCGTGTCCAACTACGAACGTCTCGAGTTCCTGGGAGATGCCGTGCTGGAGCTGGTCACCACCGAAACGCTGTTCACCATTCACCCGGACATGAATGAGGGGCAGCTGGCCAAGATGCGCGCCAAAGCCGTCTCGGAGGACGCGCTGAGCGCCATCGCCAAAACCAAGCTCAAAGTGGGCCCCTACATTCTGCTGGGCCACGGTGAGGCCGAGCAGGGCGGTGCCGAAAAGAACTCGATTCTGTGCGACATCGTCGAATCGCTTATCGGCGCCACCTTCCTGGAACACGGTATTGATGAGGCCCGCAAGGTCATTCATCGGCTCATTGACGACACCTTGGCGGAAGTGGCCACCGAAGGCCCGGCGCTCGACTGGAAAACCTCGCTGACCGTCAAGGCACATCATCTGGGCAAGGCCGAACCGGTGTACCACATGGAAGTGTCCGGCCCCGAATACGCACAGATTTTCACTGCCAAAGTCACTTTGGGCGATAATCCCGAAATCATCGGCACCGGCAAGGGCTCCAGCAAGCGCAAAGCACAGCTTGCCGCGGCCGAAGCCGGATGGAAAGCACTGGACGCTCTCAAGACGCGGACTAAGTAAGCCGGCTGTCGAATTTACGAATAGACTGATACCAACACGAGCGACGAGCCGCGTCGGAGCCACAAGCACCGGCACACGCGGCTGGAACATACGTGAGCGTCTGGCTTCCACCCTACGGCCAACCGACGCTCGCAGTTGATTTACGAGGTGAGAGGAATCATGGCTTTACCCACGCCTTTGCAGGCATTCAGTGGTGTGCCGAAAACCCACGCGGCCACTGACCAGCAGACCATTATCGATGGAGAGAAGATGACCGGCGCCCAGGCGCTGGTGCGTTCGCTGGAGGATCTCGGCGTCGAGGACGTCTTCGGTATCCCCGGCGGCGCGATCCTGCCCGTCTACCATCAGATCAACGACAGCACGAAGTTCCGTTTCGTGCTCATGCGCCACGAGCAGGCCGCCGGCCATGCCGCCGAGGGCTATGCGCTGGCCACTGGCAAGGTGGGCGTGTGCCTGGTGACCTCCGGCCCGGGTGCCACGAACGTGGTCACCGCCATCGCCGACGCGAACATGGATTCCGTGCCGATGGTGGTTATCACCGGTCAGGTGGGCGTTCAGGCCATTGGTACCGACGCCTTCCAGGAGGCGGACATCGTGGGCATCACCTACCCGGTGTCCAAGCATTCCTTCCTAGTGACCCGCGCGCAGGATATTCCTCGCGTGCTCTCCGAGGCGTACCACATCGCCAGCACCGGCCGCCCCGGCCCGGTGGTAGTGGATCTGACCAAGACCGCACAAACCAGTGATATGTACTATTCATGGCCGCAGCGCATGATTCTGCCCGGCTACAATCCCACCACCAAGGCGCACGGCCGCGTACTATCCGATGCCGCCAAGCTGTTCTCCCAGTCCTACCGCCCGGTGCTGTACGTGGGCGGCGGCGCGGCCCGTGCCAACGCCGGCGCTCAGGTCAAGGCTCTGGCCGATCTGACCGGCGCCCCCGTGGTCACCACCCTGCCCGCGCGCGGCATCATCCCGGACACCGACCCGAAGAACCTCGGCATGCTGGGCATGCATGGCACCATCGCCGCCACCGGTGCGGTGCAGCGCGCCGATCTGCTCGTGGCTATTGGCGCCCGTTTCGATGATCGCGTGACCGGCAAGCTGGATGCTTTCGCCCCCACCGCCCGCGTAATCCACATCGATATCGATCCGGCGGAAATCGGCAAGAATCGTCAGCCCGACGTGCCGATTGTGGGCGATGTGGCCGCCGTGCTGGACGATCTGATTCCTGAAATCGAGCGCACGCAAGCCATTCAAGGCAAGCCAAACCTGGCTCCCTGGTGGAAGGCAATTGATGGCTGGCGCAAGGAATACCCGATGACGTGGGACAAGCCGACCGACGGCTCGCTGGCCCCGCAGTGGGTCATCAAGAAGCTCTCCGAGCTGGCCGACTCCTCCACCATCTGGGTGACCGGCGTGGGCCAGCACCAGATGTGGGCTTCGCAGTTCATTGACTTCGAGAACCAGCACTCCTGGATTTCCTCCGGTGGCTTGGGCACGATGGGCTACGGCCTGCCGGCAGCCATCGGCGCATCCGTGGGTTCCGCCCGTAAATTTGAAGGCAAGAAGCCGGTGTGGCTGATTGATGGCGACGGCTCCTTCCAGATGACGTCCGAAGAGCTGGCGGCCGCATTCTTGGACCACGCTCCGGTAAAGATCGCAATCCTCAACAACTCCGTGTACGGCATGGTTCGCCAGTGGCAGACCCTGTTCTACGAGCACCACTACTCGCAGACCAACCTGTTGGATGGCGAGGCTCACGGTACCGATGGTGCCGGGCAACTGGCCGATGATTCGGTTCCGATCGAGGTGCCTGACTTCATCAAGCTGGCCGAAGCCTATGGTTGTGTCGGCATCCGCGCGTTCACTGAAGATGAGGCGATTGCCGCCATCGAGAAGGCGAACCAGATCAACGACCGTCCGGTGCTCATTGATTTCCGCGTATGGAAGGACGCCATGGTGTGGCCGATGGTTGCCGCAGGCGCCTCAAACGATGAGGTGATCTACAAGCCCGGTATCAAACCGCTGACCGGCGGGACCCCGGCTCCAGGCACCGGCCCGGACGAACATGCGACTGGCGTGTTCGAGCACAAGACCACGACCGCCGCGAACGAGCACTGAGGAGAGGAGAATCATCATGGCTACTAACTATCCTGCATCTCGTCCCGGTTCCGAGCGTCATACACTCTCTGTTCTGGTGGAGAACCGCCCAGGTGTGCTGGCCCGCATCGCCGGCTTGTTCGCCCGCCGCGCGTTCAACATCAACTCTCTGTCCGTCTCCCCCACCGAGCGCCCGGACATCTCCCGTGTCACGGTGACCGCCGACGTGGAGGCTGTGCCGCTCGAGCAGATCATCAAGCAGCTCAACAAGCTGCTGCACGTGCTGAAGATTGTGGAACTTGACCCGAATTCCACCGTGGAGCGCGAGCTGGTGCTGATCAAGGTGGCCGCCGATCAGTCCAACCGTTCCGACGTACTGGAGATTGTGCGCCTGTTCCGCGTGCGCGTAGTGGATGTGAACCCGGAATCGCTGACCATCGAGGCGACTGGCGCTGAAGGCAAGATCGACGCTCTGCTGGGGCTTCTGGAGCATTACGGCGTCATCGAGCTGGTTCGTTCCGGCGCAGTCGCCGTAACCCGTGGCCCGCACGCCTTAAGCGAAAAGGTCGTCGGCTCCGAAGTCACCGGTCGCTGATTTTCTCTGGCTTCCCTCCGTCCGAGGGGAGCTTGCAAGACCAAACCCAAAGGGCGGATATGTACAACGCATATCCGCCCTTTTTGTATGCGCACCTCGCAACCCCATCTGCATGCATAATGACAGCACTATTTGCTAGCATTATGACAGCAACAAGGAGGTGCATTATGGCAACACTGACCATCCGAAAAATACCCGATGAACAAATTCAACAGCTCAAGGAAGTGGCCGAAAAGAACAATCGCTCCATGGAATCTCAGGTGCGGTCCATTCTTGAAGAATGGTTGGCCGGCACGGTGGCACACGAAATGACACGAAAGACCAATTTTTATGACGAGATCCGTGAATTCATGGAAAAAATAGATTTTGATGGGCTCGAAGAAGGAGAGATTCCAGCGCCTGAACGAAATCCTGATGATTCCCGACCACCAGTGACCTTTGAATAGGTCGTAACCATGATTATTTTGGACACCAACGTCATCAGCGAAATCATTAAGAAACAGCCAGACGAGCACGTTGCCAATTGGCTGAGAAACCAAGATACAAGCAATTTGGCGACCACTGCCATCACCGTCGCCGAGTTGTTGGTCGGAATATGTCAAATGCCTGAGGGCAAACGACGAAAGTACACGGACACAACCATCAAGCTTGAGCTTATGACCTTAGCAGATAGAACATTCGCATTCGACACCCAAGCAGCTGCCAATTATGCAACCATCTTCATTGAACGCGAGAGCAGGGGCAAACCTACAAGTATCCAAGATGCCATGATTGCGGCAATTGCCCGCTCTTGGGGAGCAAGTGTGGCCACACGTAACACCAAGGACTTCGAAGGCACCGGCGTGGAACTCATCAATCCTTGGGAATACAAAGGCTAACGGACAGCTCATAGAATCAACGGAGGGCGGTTCGGTATGCACTTTGGCTCCCCTCTCTGAGGGGAGCTGTCACCGGAGGTAACTGGGGGGGGAGCTCCACAGCAAATCACGCTTCGCAGCAGACCACACTGCGTTCCCCGGCTACTCCAACTGTTCGGAGAGCTCAAGCCATTCGGCTTCGAGGTCATCGCTTTCGCTGTTGACTGCGGTGAGCTGTTCGTTGAGCTTGTTGAGGCCTTCGTAGTCGCTCGGGTCATGACTGGCCATCTGCGCCTCGAGGTCGGATTTCTGCTCTTCCAGCTTGGCAAGTTTGCGCTCGATGGCGTTCACACGCTTGGACGCCTCATGGAATGCCTTGCCGCTCAGCTTTGGCTCAGCCGAATCTTGAGTTCCCTCCGAAGAAGTCGACTGAGGGAGAGACTCAGCCGCAGAACCCTTACCCTGTGCCCCACGCTTGGCCGATGACCCACCAGTCCCAGCAAAACCGGCCTTATCCTCCGGAAGCCCCTTGCCTTTCTTGAGGTCCTCAACCATGTCAAGGTAATCCTGCACACCACCAGGCAGATGGCGCACCTTGCCGCCGATCAATGCGAACTGCTGGTCAGTGACGCGCTCAAGCAGGTAACGGTCGTGGGAAACCACAATCAGGGTACCCGGCCAGGTGTCGAGCAGGTCTTCCATTACAGCGAGCATGTCGGTATCCAAATCGTTGCCGGGCTCGTCCATGATGAGCACATTCGGCTCATCCAGCAGAATCAGCAGCAATTGCATGCGGCGCTTTTGGCCGCCGGACAGGTCACGAATCGGCGTCATCAGCTGTGCGGACTCAAAGCCAAGCCGTTCCATGAGCTGTCCAGGAGTGACTTCCTTGCCATCCACGATGTAGCTGGGCTTATAGCGGCTCAGCACTTCCTTGATCTTGTACCGACCCAGCTTCTCCAGCTCGTCCAAACGCTGGGAAAGAACGGCGAACTTCACGGTCTTGCCGATGTTCACGTGGCCCACGGTCGGGGTAAGCGTGCCATCGATGAGCTTGAGCAGCGTGGACTTGCCGGCACCATTAGCGCCGACGATGCCGAAACGGTCGCCCGGACCGATCAGCCATGTCACGTCATCGAGGATCTCACGGCCGGACACGGTGACTTTGCGTGCGGCGGACGTCGCGGCTTCCTCGTCAAGGGCATCGCTGCCGATGGTCTCGCCACCGGTGTTCTGGCGGCGAACCTCACGCTCGATGTCGCTCGGCGCATTGGCCTCCGCTTCACGCGCCTTGGCCGCGGCCTCGATGGCTTCGGGCACACCCGCATCAACCAATCGGGGATCGTCCATATCGGTGACGGCCACCTCGACGGAACCGTGCAGCTGCGGTTCGGCATACATGGCGTTCACCACGTCCACGCGTGAGGCCGAGTCGGCAAGCGCCGCCACGTCCGGGTCTATCTCGGCCATGCCCTGCGTGTGTTCAAAAATCTGTGTGACGTTGATGAGGTCGACCACCTGCTTGCCAAGGCGGGAGGTGGCCATTTGCTTGAGCTCAACCGTGTTGCGTATCGGCGGCACATCGGCGATGAGCTCACGGGCGGCTTTGACGTGGAACTTCTGCTTGGTGGAGCGAGCGCGGGCGCCGCGGGACAGCCATGCAAGCTCCTTGCGTGCCAGATTGCGGCGCTTCGTCTCACGCACGTCGGCCTGACGATCGCGCTCGACGCGCTGCAGCATGTATGCCGAATACCCGCCTTCGAACGGCTCAATCACGCCGTCGTGAACCTCCCACATGGATTCGCACACTTCGTCCAAGAACCAACGGTCGTGGGTGACGAGCAGCAATACGCCCTGACCTTTGGACCAACGGTTCTTCAGGTGCTCGGCCAACCAGTGGATGGTGACCACATCAAGATGGTTGGTGGGCTCGTCGAGCGCGAGAATATCCCAGTCCTTAAGCAGCAGTCGAGCCAGATCGGCGCGGCGACGTTGGCCGCCGGACAGGGATCCGACCTTGGCGTCCAGGCTCATGCCGCCGAGCAGGGCTTCCACGATCTCGCGCGAGGTGTTGTCGGACGCCCATTCGTAGTCCGCGCGGCCTTCCAATGCGGCTTCGCGGATGGTGGCGTTGTCGTCAAGTGGATCGCGCTGGTCGAGCATGCCGAAGGTGAGTCCACCGCGCTTCGTCACGCGGCCGGAGTCCGGCTCCTGGGTGCCGCGGAACAGGTGAAGCAACGTGGATTTGCCGTCGCCGTTCTTACCGACAATGCCGATACGGTCGCCCTCGAATACACCTTGGGTCACATCGGTGAAGATGGTTTTGGTGGCGAAGGCGAGCGAAACGTGTTCCAGTCCAATGTCATAAGTCGGCATGACTCACCAATGTAGCGCCATGCTTGCCCAGTGATGAGGTCTCCACCACGATGTCGACCACCCACCACACGGTGAAATCCCCACGACGATGTTAGCGAAGATTTGCTTTTCGCGGAATACCGCCATTTTGAGTCACCACGTGGTGGGGAATTCACTACGCGGTGAGAGTTTCACTACGCGGTGGGAGAAGATAATTGTCGCACAACGAGATGCGGCGATCACATTGTCATCCGCCTACTTGCTCAGCGTCTGGGAGTAGGAGTTGCAGCGGGCGGCGAAGCCGGAGAACACCTGCTCGGCGAGCGGCTGCAGCATTTGATCGTACTGGGCGAATTGCTCACGCAACTGGGATTTGGAACCACCGGCGGCCTTGAGATCCTTGACCATGCTCGGCTCATCAAGCCATTCATCCAGCAGGGATCCGCACACTTCGAGATGGAACTGCATGCCCAATGCGGAACCCAGACGGAACGCCTGCACCTTGGTGGCGGAGGAGCGCGCCAGCAGCTGGGCGCCCTCAGGTAGACCGACTACATCGTTATGCCAATGCAGCACGTTCAGCTGCTTATCCCACATGGAGAAGAAGTCGTGCCTATCCACGCGCTTGATGGGCCCAAAGCCAATCTCCGGCGCATCGCCCTTACGCAGCTGGCCACCGAGTGCAGCGGCGATAATCTGGTGGCCCAAGCACACGCCAAGTACCGGCTTGCCTACGGCCACGGCCGCTTTGGCCAGCTTGCCCTCGGCCTTTAATCCCGGATACTTGTCATAGTCGAGCGCGCCCATCGGCCCGCCCATAATCACCACACCGGCGAGGTCGCCGAAATCGGGGAGGTCAGGCTTTTTCTTGCCTGCGATATTCATAATCACCGTATCGAGCCCGAGATCTTCGAGGGTCGACAGAATACGCCCGGGGCGCTCCCACGGGACATGTTGCAAAATCAGCACTTGTGGTGTGGACATGGCTCCTATTGTGACACGAGCGTTCCCCGTTTGCGTTAACACCGCCATTTTCGAATGGTTCGCCGCCGTTTGATGCCCCGTTCCGCACTTGAATCGTTGCCAGCAACAAGCCATGTCGTCGATCGGCACCGAACCCATGAACAGCCGCCCCGCAAAAATGCACCGATAGGCCACGTCTCATGTCTGGCTCAAACCCTACGCTTAGTGGCTATGGGAAACAGCCAAGAACCGCAGGATTTCAACACTTCCGTTATGCCGTCGAGCCTGACGCCGGTGCATGTAGCCAAGGCCGCCGACGGCCTGAATCTGTATGACACCGCATCGCATCAGGTCAGTCATTTCGTGCCGCTCAAGCCGGGCGAGGTCGGCATCTACGTGTGTGGCGCCACCGTGCAGTCTTCCCCGCATATCGGCCATATCCGTGCCGCCGTAGCGTTCGACATCGTGCGCCGCTGGTTCTTGAAGCTCGGATACAAGGTCACGTTCGTGCGCAATGTGACCGACATCGACGACAAGATTCTCGACAAGGCCGCAGCCGCCGGTCAGCGCTGGTGGGCCCGCGCCTACTACTATGAGCGCGAATTCACCGAGGCGTACAACACGCTTGGCGTGCTGCCGCCCACCGTGGAGCCCCGCGCCACCGGCCATATGCCGGACATGATCGATCTGATTCAGCGCATTCTCGACAACGGCCATGGCTATGTGGTCACGGATGCGGATGGCAAGCCCACCGGCAACGTGTACTTCGACGTGGCCTCCTGGCCGCATTACGGCGAGCTGACCCACCAGAAGCAGACCGCCGAGGTCGATGAAGCAGCTGCCGTGGCCGACCGCATGGGCCCGTCCGTGGATGCCACCGGCGACGACAAATACAACCCCGTCGATCCGGCCGATGTCTCCCCCGACAAGCATGATCCGCGCGACTTTGCACTGTGGAAAGCTCCGAAGGATACCGACCCCGAGGACGCTCGCTGGTCAACCCCGTTCGGCGTGGGACGTCCGGGCTGGCATATCGAATGCTCTGCCATGTCCCATCGTTATCTGGGCGACGGATTCGACATTCACGGCGGCGGCTTGGACCTGCGCTTCCCGCACCATGAAAACGAGATGGCCCAGACCCGTGCGGCTGGCTACCCGTCCGCCGCACGCTGGATGCACTCGGCTTGGGTGACCGCCAAGGGCGAGAAGATGTCGAAGTCTCTCGGCACTGGTCTGTCCGTGCCGTCTGTGCTGGCTGAGAACTCCGCTTGGGTGGTGCGTTACGCGCTGGGTTCCGTGCAATATCGTTCGATGCTCGAATGGTCCGATCAGGCACTGGTCGAGGCTCAGGCCGCATACGACCGCGTCTCGAACTTCATTGAGCGTGCCGGCGTGGCCTTGGGTGGTCAGCCGTCCCGCGAAGAGGTCACCGGCATATCCGCCGATGCCCTGCCCGCTGATTTCGTGGCCGCGATGAACGACGATGTCAACGTCTCCGGTGCGACCGCCGCGATTTTCACCGCCATTCGTTCCGGCAATACGCTGCTCTCGCAGCTTGCCGATCGCGCCGATTCCGAGGCCGTGCAGGCCGAAGTGCGTGAGACGCTGCTCGCCGTGCGCGCAATGCTCGACACGTTGGGACTGGATCCGCTGGCCGAACCGTGGGTCTCTGCCGGAGCTGCCGGTGGTGCCAGCGATGGCACGACCGAGACCCCCGAGCACGCCGCATTGGAAGCGCTTATTACCGAACAGCTCAATGCCCGTGCCGAAGCCCGCAAGGCTAGGGACTTTGCCAAGGCCGATCAGATTCGCGATACGCTGGCCGAGGCCGGCATCACCATCGAAGACGGCCTGCAAGGCTCGACCTGGAGCCTGAAGTAGCCACTTAGCGACATCGAACAACGATATTCCCGTTTCAAGGGGCTGATTTGTCCGATTCCGGAGGTCTACTTCCGTTTCAAGGGGCTGACGCTCAAGTAGAGGCACACTACAAATGGCTTAACGACGGTGTCGTTAAGCCATTTGTACTTTCAGTTTGAAGTTTAGGCAGCCCCTTGAAATGGAAGTAGACCTCCGGGAACGACGAAATCAGCCCCTCGAAATGGCGAAAGCCCCATCAAACCAGCCGATCAGTCGAAAACGAAGTCTACGTCCACGAGGTGCAGGCGCTTGGCGAGTTCCTTTTCCAACGAGCGCTTGCGTTCGATGAGATCAGACACATCGATGGTCTCGCCGGTGCCGGCCAAATACACGTCCACCGTGTAGTTCATGCCGGTTTTGAAAATCAGCGTCTGCTCATACTCGGTATTGGCGGGCAGGTGCCGCTGCGCCTCGGCTTCCACGTAGGCATTGGTCTCGTCGTCGTCATGCACGCCACCGACCAATTCCACGAACGCCTCCTTCAGCACGCTGAACGGTTCGCGGATGGTCAACACCACCAACGCCACGGTGATGAAGAAATCGCCGGTGTAATGCAGGAAGTCAAGCGGTCCGCCAGCCGGCAGCAGCATCAGGAATACGGCGACCACACCAATGCCGAAGGACATCGAGCCGTCGACCAGCGTGCTTTTGCATTCGGCGGTGAGCATGGTGCTGGAGTTGCCGATGGCACGGTTCGAGCGCCGATAGTACATGTACAGGCTGAAGCAGACAATCACGGTCAGGATCTCGTAAATGACCACCGGGCCGGTTTCGATGCGTTCGCCGGACCCGAACACGAAGTAGTCATAAGCCACTCGGCACACGTCGATCAGCGAATACACCAACAACGACATGGTGAAGATGGCCTTGCAGATCGCGTAGATAGGCTCCAACGCGAATAGGCCATTGGGGAAGCGCTCAGTGGTACGCACCGTGCGCGTCGAAAGGTACACCGCCACCAGTCCGGAAAGGACGGAGATTGCGGTGAAGGAGAAATCAAGGAACATGGCCTTAAGGCCAGTCATGAAGAACACAGCCATTCCGGCGAACACCTGAAGAACGTTGACGACTATGCCAACGATCAGAGCTTTGCGTTCAAGGAGTTTTTGGGCGGGCATCGGTGGGCCTTCCTTATTGCACGGCATGTCTGCGTTGGCCCGCAACGGGTCTGGTCGTTGACCTAAGTTCGCGAGGGCGCACGGCAGTCTGCGTATAAGCGGTGTCCAGGGATTTTCAAAACAGCGTAAGCATTCCAAAAAACACAGGATTCTTGACATTCTCTATGGTAACGGAAGCACTCGATTGGCTTCGCCACGAGCGGATGATAGGACACTCGCCGGCTAGATGTCTGGTGACGATTCCGCCAACGCCGGCAACCGAACGGCACCATCGCAGCACAACGCCGATATGGGCGGCAGAATCGTTGCCCGGCAAATAGAATTTCCCGCGTGGCGGCTAGACTGTTGCCCATTATGGCAGCATTTAGTTCTTTGACAGATAGGCTCTCGAATGCGTTCAAGCATCTGAAGAGCAAGGGCAAGCTTTCCGAAGCGGATATCGACGGTACGATCCGTGAAATCCGCCGCGCGCTGCTCGACGCCGACGTGGCGCTCGACGTGGTGCGTTCCTTCACCGGCAAGGTGCGTGAGCGCGCACTGGGCACCGAGGTGTCCGACGCACTCAACCCCGCCCAACAGGTGGTGAAGATCGTCAACGAGGAGCTCACCGACGTGCTCGGCCAAGGGATCGATCGTCCGCTGAACTTCGCAAAGAACCCGCCGACGATCATCATGCTCGCCGGCCTTCAGGGTGCCGGTAAGACCACGCTGGCCGGCAAGCTCGGCTACTGGCTCAAGGATTCCGGCCACACGCCGCTGCTGGTGGCGGCCGATTTGCAGCGTCCGAACGCGGTGACGCAGCTGCAGGTGGTCGGCGAACGCGCCGGCGTGCCCGTCTATGCTCCCGAAAAGGGCGTCCAATCCGATGGCGGCGAGGCCGTCGCAGCTCCGGGCCAGACCTCCGGCGACCCGGTGAAGGTGGCCCGCGATTCCATCGAACTCGCCAGGCAGAAGCTCTACGACACGGTGATCATCGATACCGCCGGTCGTCTGGGCGTGGACGAGGAGCTGATGAAGCAGGCTCGCGACATTCGCGATGCCGTGCACCCCAACGAAATCCTGTTCGTCATCGACGCGATGATCGGCCAGGACGCCGTCAAGACCGCCAAGGCCTTTGACGAGGGCGTGGACTTCACCGGCGTGGTGCTCTCCAAGCTCGATGGCGACGCCCGCGGTGGTGCCGCGCTGTCCGTGGCGTCCGTGACCGGCAAGCCGATCCTGTTTGCTTCCACTGGCGAGGGTCTGAAGGACTTCGAGGTCTTCCACCCGGATCGTATGGCATCGCGCATCCTCGACATGGGCGACATCATGACGCTCATCGAGCAGGCTCAGAAGCAGTTCGACGAGGAGAAGGCCCGCAAGGCCGCCGAGAAGATTTCCGAGGGTTCCTTTGGCCTGGATGATTTCCTCGATCAGCTGCAGCAGGTGCGTAAGCTCGGTTCGATGAAGTCGCTGCTCGGCATGATTCCGGGCATGGCCCAGCACCGCAAGGAACTTGAGCAATTCGACGAGAAGGAAATCGATCGCACCGAGGCGATTATCCGCTCGATGACCCCGGCAGAGCGCCGTGATCCGTCGATCATCAACGGTTCTCGCCGCGCCCGTATCGCCTATGGTTCGGGTGTGACCGTCTCGCAGGTCAACGCTCTGCTGCAGCGCTTTGAGCAGGCCGCAAAGATGATGAAGCGCATGTCCAACCGCGGCGGCATGGGTGGCGGCATGCCCGGCTTCGGCGGCCCTGCGATGGGCGGCGGTAAGAAGAAGGGCAAGAACAAGAAGAAGGGCGGCAAGTCCGGCAACCCGATGAAGCGCGAGGCTGAGGAGAAGGCATTGCGCGACAAGCTGGCCGGCAAGAAGTCCTCCGGTTCCACCGGCGGCTCCGCATTTGCCAAGAAGCCGCAGAATCCGGCCTTGCCTGCAGGCCTTGAAGAGATGATGGGCAATGTCGATGGCGGCACTGAGCTGCCTCCGAACCTCGGCGGCGGTTTGGGCGGCTTGTTCGGTCGCTGATTGTCGAGGGGCTCCCGCCAGCGGGAGCATATTTTTTGACATATTCGGAAAGGAACTTCCATGGTGACAATCCTTGGCACTGTGGCGATCATCGCACTGCTGTGGACGGCGTTGAGCGCACTGCCGGCCGGCCTTGAAGCCCGCATGCCGTTGCCATACATGATTGCGCTCACGCCATTGTTGTGGGTTCCTTTGGTGGTTTTGGCCGCATTCGCCGCGTGGCAGCGCGAATGGAGCGTTATGTCGCTGCTTATCGTGGCCGCACTGTTCGCCAGCTCACACCGGCTTAACTATTGGGGTACGTCAATCGACCCCGCCGGCAAGCGTAAGGAATCCCACCGTGAAACACCGCGTGAAACATCTGCGAATACGCAGAATAGGAACAATTCCAGCAACACCGACACCACTGTCACGGTATCGTCCAGCACTATCGACGCAAATCGTGAAACATCCCGTGAAACATCTGTAAACACCCATAATATAAGCGACCCCAACGCCGGACCCTCTGCTGCTGCATCATCTTCCGGTACTGCCAGCACAAGCCGTGAAGCACTAGACGCAGCCAGTAATCTATCTTCCACGGCCTCGGAATCCACCCGCACCACGCTCCCCACTCAGTTCACCGTCATGACCCTGAACTGCCGTTACGGTCGCGCGGACGCCAATGACATCACCGCCAATATTCGCAAACGCGGCATCAGCGTGCTGGCATTGCAGGAGGTCACCGACGAGCTCATCGCGCGCCTCACCGAGGCAGGTCTCAACGAGCTGCTCCCCTATCATCAATTCGGCGAAGCCAAGGACACTGACAACGGCGGCTTCAACGTGCTCTACTCCGCATACGAGCCGGGCGCATCCGTGCCCAACGTGGTCAGCATCCCCGCTGCCGACGTGCCGGCCATCACACTGCGCATCGCAGATCAAGCCAAGATGCCGCCCGCCAGCACCTCCACCAATGGCACCACTATCCGTATCGCTGCCAACCCAAGCACCACAACCCAAGCGCACCCCGACCGAACCATCACTTTCTGCTCGGCTCATCCGAAATCCCCTATGCGCGGCTGTGCCGACTGGTCGGCCGGAATCCTAGGATTACGAGAGATCACCAAAGCTCGGTCCATCGCCCATCACAACATCGCTGTTGTGATGGGCGACCTCAACTCAAGCACCGACCACCCCAGTTTCCGTGCCCTGCTCAAGTCTGGCTTCAAGGACGCGAGCCTGACCCAAGCGGCCGGCCCCAACCTTACGTTCCCCCGCTGGCTCAAGTGGCCACGCATCGAGCTGGATCACGTGCTGTTTACCCCCGGAGTGCGGCCATCACAGGTCAAGTCGTTCGAAATCAAGGACACCGATCATCTGGCACTTGTCGCCACGCTGGCGCTTCGTTAGCTGCCTGCCATACATCGCATCCCCGCGATCCGCTGCCACGGCAAACCGCACACGACACTCACCACGTCAGTCCTGCCCTGCGCGCTATAATAGGCCAGTTATTCGCGCGCGCGTGGCGCCCTCTACACCCCGGGCCGCGAGGACACGTGGATTCCGGTGGGCCATGCCCCACATGGTAGCCGCGAAACCACAAACCTAGTTATTACAAGGAGAGCCATTTTGGCAACCAAGATTCGTCTGAAGCGACAGGGCAAGAAGTTCTACGCCTTCTACCGCGTGGTGGTCGTCGATTCTCGCAAGAAGCGTGACGGCAAGGTCATCGAGGAGATCGGTACCTACAACCCCAACACCCAGCCCTCGACCATCCAGATCAAGTCTGACCGCGCCCAGTACTGGCTTGGCGTCGGCGCTCAGCCGTCCGAGCCCGTATTCAAGCTGCTCAACATCACTGGTGACTGGCAGAAGTTCAAGGGCCTTGACGGTGCTGAAGGCACCCTGAAGACCGTTGAAGCCGGCCCGGATGCCGAGGCCCGCATTGCGGCCGTCGAGAACCAGGCTCAGAAGCTGAAGGCCGCCAAGTCCGAGGCTGACGCCAAGGCTAAGGCTGAGGCCGAAGCTGCTGCCGCCGCCGAGGAGACCCCGGCTGAGGAAGCTCCGGCTGAGGCTGCTGAGGAAGCTCCGGCCGAGGCCTGAGCTGAAACGAAAGGCTAGCAATCATGCTTGCACAGGCTGTGGAACACCTCATCAAGAACATCGTTGATTTTCCCGACGATGTGTCCGTCAAGTCCCATGAGAATGCGCGCGGCGAACTGCTTCGCGTGCGCGTGAACCCGGAGGACATCGGCCGCGTGATCGGCCGCAGCGGCCGCACCGCCAATGCGATTCGCACCGTGGTGCAGGCATTGTCCGACCACAAGGTTCGCGTCGACATCATGGACGTCCGTCGATAACCGATAAGGATTGATTCACAGCATGGCAGAGCAAGACATGCACGACGACCCTCAGCAGCTCGAGTTGCTGAGGGTCGCTCGTATTGGCCGCGCGCAGGGGCTCAAGGGCGAAGTCACCGTGCGCTTGTACACCGACGATCCCGAATGGCGCTTCGAGCCGGATTCCGTGCTCTACAGCCAGGATGGCGAAACCGAGTATATCGTTGAGAATTCGCGCACATTCAAAGATCGATGGATTCTCAAACTTGAGGGCACGGATGATCGTACTGCCGCCGAGGCACTGAACGGCGTCGAGCTGTATGGCGAGGCCGACGATGCGGAAGAGATGCTCGAGGCGGACGAATGGTATCCCAAGGATCTCATCGGCCTCGAGGCTCGTCTGTCCGAGGGCAATGGCCTAGGGCTGCCCGCTGGTCAAGTGGTAGGCAAGGTGGTCGACGTGGTCGACTCCCCCGCCCAGTCGCTGCTGAAGATTCGTCTGGTCGAGCCGGTGGTGACCGGTCAGAATTCCAAGGGTGAGGACGTCATCGAGAAAACCGCGCTGGTTCCGTTCGTGGAAGCGCTGGTGCCCGAAATCGATTTGGACGAGCAGTATCTGACGCTTGACCCGCCCGGCGGTTTAATTCCTGGACTGTAACTCTTATCTACCACCAAATGTTGAGGGGCCTTCTGATGAATCGATCAGAAGGCCCCTCAGTTATGTATCAGTCCGTCACCCGCGTGCCACGGCGGTGACACATTGCATGAAGCGGTCAAGGAATGCCGGCACGTTGACCCCGAGCGCCACTTGCGTGTGCTTGTCCGGGTCTTGCACTCGAGAACGGTCACCAATGGTGCGGCCACGGAACGGGCCCTCCAAATCGACCTGTAGGTTGAAACCGAACGTGGTGACCAATGATGGGTCAAGCGCGGCAGCCACAGCGAGCGGGTCATGCAGTCCGCAGCCGTGGATTTCCGGCTGGTTCTTTACGTAGAAATCGATGTAGTAATCGGTCATGGTGACAAGGAAGTCACCGGCCGGCGTTCCCAGAGCGGCCCATTCATGAGCTTTCTCGCGGGTGAGCGCGGTCTGATGAGTCACGTCGAGACCAACCATCGTGGTGCGGGCACCGCACTTGAACAGGTAATCAGCGGCCTCGGGGTCCTGGGAGATGTTCGCTTCGGCAGCGGGACTTACATTGCCCGGCAGCGTCAGCGAACCACCCATCAACGTTACGTTGATGCCGGAATCCTTCAGATCCGGGGCATTACGGAACACGGTGGCCATGGTGGTCATTGCACCGGTAGGTACGATGGTCAAATCCGGCCCGCATTCACGTGCGGCAGCGATGATGAAATCGACTGCGGAGCCCGGCGCCTCGGGCTGCCTGGGAGAATCCGGCAGCACTGCACCGCCGATTCCATTGGGATGGTGTACAGCAACCGAACCGGGGCTGGGTGCCCATGGAGTATCGGTCTGCCATCCGTCCTCACCGCCCTCCTGCCAACGACGGTATGCTTCGGCACGTTCATCCGGCGTGGTGCCGCGCATCAATGGCAACTTCGCGGGTGCGATGGGATGGTCGATGCCGGGATACACCGGTATGTCATCGCGTCCAAATGCGTGGAGCACCGCAAGCGCATTGCGCGCGGCCAGAGGCACGGCGACGTTGCCGTATGTGGCAGTGATGCCAATGAGATCGGCGTCTCCGGCACTGCCCAGTGCATAGGCGATGGCGAGCGCGTCATCAATGCCGGTGTCAAGGTCGAGGATAAGTTTCTTGCGCATACTACTCCTTCGCAATGAATCGCTCTTCCGAAATTGCTGTTGTCGACACTCTTGCGTCAAAAATTCAGGAGATAAAAGGTAATCTCCTAAAATCCTGACGCTACGATCTTCTCAGTGTCAGATTTTTAGGAAAGTAAGGGTGTTTTCCTAAAATCCTGACGCTCAGGCACCGTCAGCGTCAGGATTTTAGGAGAATGGGGATGATTTCCTGAATTTCTGACGCTACTAATGAGTCAGTGGCCCAAATTCTCAAGGAAACCGGAACACTCAGCCGAGCTTGGCGAGCTCTTCGGGGGTGAGCTCGAGCTGGTCAGCCTTGAGGGAGTCGAGGATGGTCTCGGGGTGGTGGGCGCCGGGAATCACGAACATGTGATCGCCCTTGGCAAGCTCCCACGCCAGCACGACCTGCTGGTAGCTCACGCCGTGGGCCGCGGCGACTTCGCGGAACGGGTCGAACTTGGTCTCGTCATAGGGGTGACGGTAGCCGCCGAGCGGACTCCAGCACACGAATGCCAGACCGACCTTGGCGCAGTAGTCAAGTGTGTCCTGAGTGTCCAGGTGAATCGGCGAGTACTGGTTCTGCACTGCCACGAGCTTGTCGCCAAGAATGCCACGTGCGATGTCGATCTGCTCGATGGAAGCGTTGGAGATACCAGCTTCGCGGGCCACGCCCTCGTCCACCAGCTGCTTGATGGCCTCAACGGACTCGCTGTACGGCACCTTCGGATCCGGACGGTGGAAGTACAGCAGGTCGATGGTGTCGACACCGAGTGCCAGTGCGCTCTCCTTGCCACGGCGAATCAGATTCTCCGGACGACCATCCACATCCCACGTGGGGCGGCCGTCGGTGAAGTTGCGGAAGTGACCCACCTTGGTGGCCACCAACACCTCATCCTTCGGACCCTTCCACGTTTCAAGGGCCTCGCGCACCAGCTTCTCGCCGGTCTGCTCCTCGCCACCGGAGCAGTAATAGGCCCATGCGGTGTCGATATGGCGGCATCCGGCATCCAGCGAAGCGTGCAGGGTTTCGATGCCGACCTCGTGGCCGCGGTTGTTTTCGATGGTCAGCGGCATTTCGCCGTGACCGATGGCGGTGGTGGAGAACGGTCCGAGCTGACGGAACAATGTCATGGCAATTCCCTTCATTGGTGGGTGGCTGCAGCGAGTGCAGCCAGCTGTCTATCCATATCCCAGCGTAGGCATTCCGCTGGATTTCACTCCACAAGGCTTAAGTGAAGACGAGGGGCCGGAACCTGTCAAAGGTTCCGGCTGTTCCGCTGACGAATCAGCGGCCTCGCCTGAGACTCAGACCAAGCAGTACCAGTGTGGCGATGATAATGGCCGTCGACCATCCCTGTCCAACTTGGTTGGCCAAGGCGATCAACAGGCCCGTCATCAGGTCTTCCCGGTATTGCCGGTCAGATCTCGGACGGTTGTCACGGTCGTTTCCTCCCATGAGAACCTCCTTATTGAGTTATAGGTAGCCATTACACCGGCTGGCGCAATGACACCGCACCAAGGCACCACGTCAATAGCCCCTTGATGTGGTCCACTCAGTGTACGGGGAAGGTTCGATGGATACTGGTATGATGTTTGCTAGCAGAAAGGTCGCGTCAACTTCGGGGCAATCTTCTAGGCGGCGCCACAGACTTTCGCCCCGTTGGACCTGACTGCCGAGGTTTTCCTTAACCTCAGTTATAGGTGAAAAGCCCGATGTCCTACGACACCGGGCTTTTTAATTGCTTAAGTACTCCCCATTACCGTCCGCCGAACGAGCCTCCGCCGGAGCCACCGCCTGAGAAGCTGCCGCTGGATCCGTCGATGGATGCCGATGCTGGGGCTGCGCCTCGAATCGTGGCGCTGATTTCGTTGAATCCGGAGCCTAGTTGCGCGCCGAAATCGAGGATGCCGCCGAAGCTGGCACCCAAGTGGTCGGAGTCTGCCGGGCCAAGACCGAAACCAAGGCCAGTGCCATCGCCGGTGCTCGCACGCGACGAGCCATCATGGGTATCGCCGATCGAGGCGTACCGGAAGTTCCAATACACCAACGAATCTGCGGCATTATCGTCCAACCAGTCAGGGTTCTGAATCTGCGGATATGCTTTGGCAAGTTCCCGCAGCGTTCGTTTGGACATGCCCATCGCCGTGGCATAGACAAGATACTGGTCCCAGAGCGCCAAATCCGCAGCCCCGCTCCCACTCAGCATCTGACTCACCGCCCGCAAAGCCAACGGCCGCGTCTTGGCCGCAAGCCCAGTCAGCTCGACGCCCCCATACAGGCTCGCCGGCCCGGGATATATGGCGATTGCGCCCTTGGCCGCCAGCGAGAGCAGGGTGGCGGCGGTCTGGCGATGATCGTAGCCATGTTTTGGTGCCAGTCACTTTGCCGATGGGCGTTTCGTTGAGCTCGCTGACCGGCTCCCACTGGAACTTGGCCACATCGCTGTAGAGCGTGGTGGCGCCCACCAGGGTCATCGTCACCTCAAATTTCAGGCTTTTGGCTTTGGTGGCGGCCGGAATGTTCCAACTGATTTCCAGAAGCTGCATCTTTCGACCGGAAATACCCTGATCGTAATCCTGGTACTCATCCCAGGTCTGGTAGATCGGGATGCCATCCTTGCCGGGCTGGTAGGCGTAGGCTTCAGTGCCGATCCGGTTCGTGGCCACCACATACCAGTGTTTGGCGTAGTGGCTGTTCCACGCTTCGTCGCCATTCACATCGGTCGGCTGCAGCGGATCTCCCTTAAGCTGCGTGTACGTTTCGCCAGTGGTCGTATTGGTGACGGAGATGTCGGTGATGTCCGAAAGATTGTATTCGTTGATTTCGTAGGTCTAATACAGCTGCTTCCACGGCTTGTTCTTGCCTCGACTGTCCAGCTTCATGTCGATGTGCTGGGTGACCTTGAGGTCGCCGTTGGGCTGCACGGCCACCTCATAGTCGAGGCTGCGGTACGACAGTTTCGGGTGATCGGCGGTGAACCAATTGAAGATGAGCAGTGTCACGATGAGTATCGCCGTGATGGTCGCGGCGGCGATCAACGTGGCGATGATGGAGCGTATCGTGCGATGCCTCATCAGCGGCCTCCGAATGAACCGCCACCGGAGCCGCCGAATGAACCTCCGAAGCCGCTACCGCCGCCGGAACCGAAGCTACCGAAATCGCCACCGGAATCGGATGAAGGCGCTGCCGCCTGAATGGTCGAGCTGATGTCCGCGAACCCTGCGGACAGCTGCGAACCAAGGTCGGAGAACCCACCGGCGAACGATGTGCCACCGTATGCCGGGACCGGCCCTGCAGCACCGAGGTTACCTTGATCGGCCGTTGCGGAATCACCGTAGTAACGGCCGCCGTACCAGCCATATGGCCTGTAGTTCCAGTAGAACAACGTTCCTGCGGCATTGGCATCCAGCCATGCCGGGTCGTTGACCTGCGGGTAGGCCTTGGCCAGTTCCTTCATCACGCGCTCGGAGATGCCGAATGCAGCGGCGTACACTATATACCAATCCCACATGGCTATGTCGGCAGCGCCACGGTCGGCGAAGTTCGAGAAGTCCTGCATGTAGCGCTTCAGGCCCAGACACCGTCCCGCCATCTCATGACCCGGTTCGGTCAGTGCGGTTGACGTGCCGCCCAACAGACAGAACAGCCCGACCAGCAGAAGCGGCGAACCGGTGATCATGCCGGCCACCATAAAACCAGTGGTCCCATTGACGATCAAGGCTCCGAGGCCAAGCACCACAGCGAGCACACCGGCAACAGCCCATTGGGAAGACGCCGTACTGGTCAATGGAGAGTATTCGGCCGCGCATGAATCCGTGAATTTATTGAGCTCCAGATAGCCGCTCGCCCAGTCCTTGCAGACGTTCTTCATTTGGTTCAGGTCGAATACCGGGCAGCCGACGCGCTGAGAGATGGTAATCAGCAGAGCGAGCAGCGCTTCCTCGGATTGGCTCAGACCAAGTTGTTCGATATTGGATGCCGCATCAAGGCTGGCCGGCAGAATCAGGATGGTGCTGGTGTTGCGTGCCGCGTTCATTTTGCCGGGATCTGCGGCAATCATCTGGCTCAGGCCTACTGGCGTGGCTTGGCTCATGTCGATGCCGCGGTACATATCCGCAGGACCAGGATAGATGGCGATGGCCTTTTTGACGGCCAGTGAAAGCATGGTGGCCGTCAGCTCACGGTCGGAGGAGGAGCCGGTAGCGCTTGCATCCACAAGCGTGATGAGTCTGGCCGCCGAAGCCGGGCTGATACCGGGCTGGTCACGCCAGTATTCGATGTCGCCGTGGTATTGCGCGCGACGGTTGCTTGCGATGGCGGCCCATACGCCCCATACGCACAGCGCCAAGCCGATCACGATGGTGGCAATCCAGCCGATGAGCCGGATTCGAGTGGCAAGCCGTTGACGGTCAAGCCAACGTTGCTGCTGGTTGTATTCACTGGTTTTGAGGTCGTTGAGATGGTCACCGGGCTGGGTGCGGGCCATATCCCCGGCTTTGCTGGAGTCAAAGGCCGCGACCACGTCCAGATAGTCGCCCGTACGCATGTTGTAGGCCGTGAACGTGTAGCTGCCGTCCGACTCCCGCTTGGTTTCGGAGGTGCGTTCGGTGTGCAACCATGCCCATGAGGTTTTGCCGGTGATGTCTTCAGGGAAGTGCACAGTGCCAGTGACCGTGCCAATGGGCACTTGGTTCTTTTTGCCGAACGGTTCCCATTGGAATGAGGCAACGTCCTGCCACTTGGTAGCCACATTGTGCATGGTGAAGCTAACTTCGAACTTCATGCTGTTGGCTTCGGTGGTTACCGGGATATTCCAGCCGATCTCCACGGTTTTGGCGCTCTTCGAGGACTCCCCGACCTGAATACCGTCCGTGCCTGGCGTGTAGGGCTGGGGATTGTCACTGCTCGCACTGACGTCGGCGATATACCAATGGTTGGCATAATCGCTGTTCCATGCCTCGTTGGAAGACACGGCACTGGGCAGTTTGGGCTCGGTCTGCTGGGCATAATCGATGCCATCAGTGACGTTGCGCACACTGATATCGGTAATATCAGTCAAGTTGCCGGGAGCCAGTGAATATTGCTGAAAGAGCTGCTTCCAAGGGCGATCTCCGTCATCATCAGAACGATCGCGAAGCTTGACATCGATACGCTGCGTGACCTTGAGATTGCCATCCGCAGTGGCGGTCACGTCATAGTCAAGCGTGCGATAGCTGAGATCCGCAGAATCGCCAGCTGGCATTATGACCATCATCAATGCGGCAAAGCATGCCACCGCAAACGTAATCAGCGCACTGATAACACCAGCACGGATAAATCGCTTCTTCATACAGTCTTCCCCTAACGACCAGCAATAAGGCCCGCTTGGCTGTTGCCTAGCGGGCCTTCACATCATCAGAACTTGACTTGAGGAGCCTGGCGCGAGGCGTCATCCGCCTCGAAGTACTGGGCCTGCTCGAAGTGGAAGAGACCGGCGATAATGTTGGTCGGCACGGTTTCGATGGCGGTGTTGAGCTTCAGGACCACATCATTGTAGAACTGGCGCGCGTAGGCGATCTTGTTCTCAAGGTCCTTGAGCTGGGCTTGCAGATCCATGAAGTTCTGGTTGGCTTGCAGCTGCGGGTATGCCTCGGCGGTGGCCTGCAGATTGACCAGTGCACGGGACAGCTGGTTTTCGGCGGCGGCACGCTGAGCGGTGGTGGCGTTCGGATCGTTGGCCGCAGCCACCACGCCGGCGCGGGCGGCGGTCACCTGAGTGAACACCTCGAATTCATGGGTGGCATAGCCTTTGACGGTGTTCACCAGATTCGGGATCAGGTCGGCGCGCTGCTTGAGCTGCACGTCGATCTGCGCCCAGCCGTTCTTCACGCGGTTCTTGAGAGTAACGAGGTTGTTGTAGACACCGACCGCCCAAGCGATCAACGCAACGATAACGACGACAACGACGACAACAACAATGGTGATAATCAGACCTGCACTCATATATGCTCCTTTGCTGGGCCCTTCAGTGACCATTCTTCCACACATCGCGTGAAAACAGGAGATTTTTACGGCATTCGCCTGGACTACGTCCTTGGAGTGTGGCAGAAACGGCAGAAATCGCACGGAGCGACGAATACCCCGCGAAGTTTCTGCCGTTTCGAGTCGGTCAAACGGCAGAAACTTCGCGTGCCCCTCGTTGAGACGCGAACGTTCTGCCACAAAGAGGGCACACTGCTCTGGTAGCAACACTTTCGAACGGCCGGCGCGCCCAGAAAGCTCTCAGAAAAGCTCCAGATAAGTGAAATCTAAGTTGCCGGCAGCTATCAGGCTCGCTTCAGTGCGCAATCATCGTGACGCACAGTCCCGAGGTCGCCGCCCAGTCCGACGAGGTGTTCCAGTTGGCTCCGTAGCAATGGCACTGCATAGATGCCGACCGGTCGGGCTATGAATGTCATCAGCAAACGTCATCTCTTAGACGTCCACCATACGAACTTAGAATGACCGATAATTAAGCGTTTTGTGGGACAACAAGCCGATTCCAGCATTTCTCCCCTGTTGTCCCACTTATCCGTGGGACAACACGAACATCAAACGATATACACTCGCGTTGTCCCATCCCACAAATCAAAGAATCGTTGGAATAATACCATTCTTATATTAAGGTCTTGATTCCGCAAACTACAATGTGTGGGACAACACCAGAAAAATGGCGGAATTCCTGCATTGTCCCATTCGGAGACACGATGCGAGAGTGGGTGCTTGGTATGCGAAGGGCCTCTGTACCGAATGAATCGGTACAGAGGCCCTTTGTTTAGCTCCCCTCAGAGAGAGGAGCCAGATAAGAAATCAGTCCTCGAAGGGATCGAAGTCGCGGCGAACGCGGCGGCGCGGGCGCTCGGAGCGCTCTTCGCGGTCGGCGCGATAGTCGTCGTAGTTGTCGTCGGTGGCGTAGCGCGGGTTGCGGTCAGAACCACGGCCACGGCCGCCACGGGAGCCACCTCGGCGGTCATCACGATCGCCACGGTCATCGGAACGACGGCGACGCGGACGATCCTCGTAGTCATCCTCGAAATCGTCGGAACGACGGCGACGCGGACGATCATCATCACGGGAATCGCGGTCGTCACGGTCGAAGTCGCGGTCATCGGAACGACGGCGACGCGGACGATCCTCGTAGTCATCCTCGAAATCGTCGGAACGACGGCGACGCGGACGGTCGTCATCACGGTCGAAGTCATGGTCATCACGGTCGGAGCGGCGGCCACGGCCACCGCCACGGCGGTCGTCACGGCCACGGCTACCACGGCGATCATCACGATCGCCACGGCCACCACGGGAACCGGCGTTGTTCTCCTGATCCTCGAAACCGGGGATAGCCAGGGAAATCTTGCCGCGATCGTCAACGCCCTGCACGACGACCTCAACGGTGTCGCCTTCCTTCAGCACGTCCTCAACGGCGTCGATACGCTCGCCGTTGGCCAGGTTGCGAATCTGGGAGATGTGCAGCAGACCGTCGGTGCCGGGAGTGAGGTTCACGAAAGCACCGAAGCTCGTGGTCTTGACGACCTTGCCGTTGTAGGTCTCGCCGGCCTCAGGCACGTGCGGGTTGGCGATGGAGTCGATGATGGACTTGGCCTTCTCGGCGGCCTCGCCACCTTCGGAGGAGATGAAGACGGTACCGTCATCCTCAATAGCGATCTCAGCACCGGTGTCTTCCTGAATCTGGTTGATCATCTTGCCCTTCGGGCCGATGACCTCGCCGATCTTCTCGACCGGAACGGTGGTGGTGATGATGCGCGGAGCGAACTCGCTCATCTCAGCCGGGCCGTCGATGCACTCGTTGATGACCTCGAGAATCGTGGCGCGAGCTTCCTTGGCCTGCTGCAGAGCGGCGGCCAGGATATCGGCGGGGATGCCGTCGAGCTTGGTGTCGAGCTGCAGGGCAGTGATGAACTCGGAAGTACCGGCCACCTTGAAGTCCATGTCGCCGAAAGCATCCTCGGCTCCCAGGATATCGGTGAGGGTCTTGAAGATGTGCTTGCCATCGACATCGCCGGACACGAGACCCATGGCGATGCCGGCAACCGGAGCCTTCAGCGGCACGCCGGCGGCAAGCAGGGACAGCGTGGAGGCGCAGACGGAACCCATGGAAGTGGAACCGTTGGAACCGATGGCCTCGGAGACCTGGCGGATGGCGTAGGGGAACTCTTCGCGGCTCGGCAGCACCGGCACGAGAGCCTTCTCGGCGAGGGCACCATGGCCGATTTCGCGGCGCTTCGGGGAGCCGACGCGACCGGTCTCACCAGTGGAGTACGGCGGCATCTCGTAGTTGTGCATGTAGCGCTTGGACTGCGGACCGGACAGAGCGTCGATCTGCTGCTCCATCTTGAGCATGTTCAGGGTGGTGACGCCCAGAATCTGGGTCTCGCCACGCTGGAACAGGGCGGAACCGTGCACGCGAGGCACAATGTCCACCTCGGCGGACAGGGTGCGGATGTCGCGCAGGCCACGGCCGTCGATGCGGTAGTCCTCGGTCAGGATGCGGCGACGCACGATCTGGCGCTGCAGCTCCTTGAAGGCGTTACCGAGTTCCTTGTCCTTCTCGGCATCGTCCATATCGGTGAACTCGTCCGCGAGCACCTCGCGCACGTGCTCCTTGATCTCGTGGATGCGGTCCTGGCGCGGCAGCTTCTCGGCGATGGAGAGGGCCTCGTCCAGATCCTTGTGAGCGATCTCGTCGATGCGGGCGTACAGCTCGTCGGTGTACTCCGGGAAGAGCTGGAATTCCTTGGTCTCCTTGGCGGCGATCTTCTTGAGCTCGTCCTGAGCCTCGCAAATCACCTTGATGAACGGCTTGGCGGCCTCAAGACCGGCGGCCACGACTTCCTCATCGGGCTTGGTCTGGCCCTCGTCGTAGATGAGGTGCCAAGCGTTCTTGCCGGCGCCGGCCTCGATCATGGCGATGGCGACGTCACCGTTCTCGACAACGCGGCCGGCGACCACAATCTCGAACACGGCGCGCTCACGCTCGCTCCAGCGCGGGAAGGCGACCCACTGGCCGTCGATCAGGGCCAGACGCACACCGGAGACCGGGCCTTCGAACGGCAGACCGGAAATCATGGTGGAGGCGGAGGCGGCGTTCAGAGCGATGACGTCGTAGGCGTCATCAGGGTTCACGGCGAGCACGGTCTCGACGACCTGCACCTCGTTGCGCAGCGTGTGCGGAAACAGCGGGCGCAGCGGACGGTCGATGATGCGGCAGGCGAGGATGGCCTCGGAGCTCGGACGGCCTTCACGGCGGAAGAACGAGCCCGGGATCTTGCCGGCGGCGTACATCTTCTCTTCAACGTCGACGGTCAGCGGGAAGAAGTCGTAGTTCTCCTTCGGGCTGGAGCCGGCGGTGGTGGTGGACAGAATCATGGAATCGTCATCGAGGTAGGCGGCCACAGCACCATCAGCCTGCTGTGCCAGGCGGCCGGTCTCGAAGCGCAGCGTGCGCTTGCCAAACGTTCCATTGTCGATTACGGCCTCAACGGCCTTGATTTCGGGACCCTCCATTAGGGTTCCTCCTTCTTTAATTTTCTTATTCCTACAAACTGTGCCGCGGTCTACCGCACCGCGACTGTCCTCTTCAGCGGACGTCACATACCTTGTTTCGGCTGGCCCCTTGGCCGCCGTTCCTCGTGTCAACCCCTTCATTCGGGTTCTCTTGTTGGCCGCACCTTACCGTGGTGCCTTCGGCCTATCCTCTAACCCTCTTGCCGTTGTTGCCGTTGGCTGGCGTATGTAAAACGCCCGAGCACCAATCCTAGGTACTCGGGCGGAAGTCTTCAATTATCGACGCAGACCCAGACGCTCGATGAGAGAGCGGTAACGGTTGATGTCAACGCGCTTGAGGTAATCAAGCAGACGACGACGATCACCGATCATCAGCTGCATACCACGACGGGAGTGGTGGTCGTGCTTGTGCTCCTTGAGGTGCTCGGTCAGGTCGGCGATACGCTTGGACAGCAGAGCCACCTGGACCTCGGGGGAACCGGTGTCACCTTCGTGCGTCGCGTACTCGTTGATAATCTGGGTCTTCTCGTCAGCCGTCAGTGCCACGGCGTCCTCCTTATTGTGTCGTTGCGCGGTGTTTCGTGCAGGTTCGCTCGAAACGCTCTCTATCCGCGGGCGAAATCACGCCAAATGAAAACTATACGGCAGGGGCCGGACTGGGGCCTCATGAGCCGAGGGTGTAAGGGATAAGGTGTAAAGGGTAAGGGTTTAAAGGCGTAAGGGTGTAAGGGGACACTCACTCCTGCCGGTACAGCCGCGAATACAATCCGCCGGCCTGCAGCAGTTCGTCATGCGTACCGGATTCGACGATCTGCCCATGATCCATGACATGGATGCGGTCGAAATCCCGAATCGATGCGAGTCTGTGCGCCACGACGATGCACGCATTGTCGGAGTCGAGCAACGCCGTCATGACATGTCGCTCGGTATCGTTGTCCAGAGCACTGGTGTGTTCGTCCATAAGTAGGAAGTCCGGTCTTCCGACGACCGCACGCGCGATGGCGACCTTCTGCCGTTGGCCGCCGGACAGGTTCATGCCGCGTTCACTGACCATGGCGTCCAAGCCGACGACCGGATCCGTCATCCCCTCGTTGATGCCGGCAACCTCGCACGCCCTGACGATGTCGTCATCCGTCAGCCACGGACGGTGCAGCGTGATATTGTCGCGCAAGGTTTCGTTGAACACCGTGGATTCCTGATGCACATACGCCAGCCTGCCGGCCTTCCATCGGCTGTCCGCGTCGTAAATCCGGCATCCGCCGTCGTTGATGGTCACCGTGCCACAGACGGGTTCGATGAGTCCGGCGAGCAGTTTCAGCAGCGTGGCAAGCAGCATCGTCGCGACCAACGGCGGGAAACCGCTTTGGGCGGCGAGCGACCCATGGTCGACCATATAGCCGGTGCCTGCGGGCACGATCAATGTCAGTCCCTGGCGACGAGCGAGAACAGCAGGCTCAGACCGATGGCGGGCATGTTCCGGCGGAGGAACCCGGTCAGGATGGAGACGGTTCCGCTGCGAGGCCGTATGGGAATGGTTGCGCAGCCGTCGTTTGTCGGTTGCGGAATCAGCACCGCGCCAGAACAGTGGGCCGCGAGTTCGCCGGGCGTATAGGCATGGCGCCCGTTCGCCGGGTCAGCGATGCGCCTTGTTCGATAAACGGGACACGGTGGCGACGCCATGATCTCATGCTTGCCGTCCGCGCGCGGGAAGGCCGAAGTCGACGTGCGTGCGGTCACGCCCGAGCGTGGACGCCTTGGTGAACGCCTCATAGTCGTCGAATTCGGCGAGCATCATATCCTTGACGAGGTGTTTGTCGTCAAGGATGATGATCCGGTCGGCCACATTCCAACAGTATTCGAGGTCATGGGTGACGGTGAGCAAAGTGCGCTCGTCGGCGCGAAGCTGGTTGACGTAATCGACGAGCAGCGAGCGGGTGATCGGATCGATGGCGTTGCTTGGCTCGTCGAGCATGATGACATGCGGGTCGAACAGCATGCCGGCGACGATGCCGACCCGTTTGCGCAGACCGGTCGAGAGTTCCGCCACCTTCTTGTCGAGATGCCCCTCCAATTCGAAGGCACGGACGAGCGGCTCATCCTCCAGCCGTTTCGAGTCGACGGTATGGCCGCCGTCCGCGATTCCCTTGCCGGACCGGAACAGCAGTTGCCGGAAGTGGATGTTGTCACGCACGGTCATCGTGCCGACGAGATTGCCGTTCTCGGTCATCTGGAACACGTCGCGCATCGACGGCACCCGACGCCTATCGATCACGCATCGCCCTTCACGGGGGCGCAGCAGTCCGACGATGAGTCTGAACAGCGTGGTCTTGCCGACGCCGTTGTATCCGAGGATCGCCAGCGACTGGCCTTGCGGCACGGTGAAGTCGATGTCCTCCAACACGGTCTGTCTCTTCTTGTAGCCGAAGGTGACGTGTTCGACGGCGATGATGGCATGTTCGCCGTTGTCGGTGCGGTCGGCGTGGTTGATGTGGTCGGCGGTCATATTGTCTTTCCTTGTCGTCGATTCGGTTGTGTTCGTATCCGTCATGTCCGGATGTCACAGCTCGATATTGGTGTTGATAAAATATCGAGAGAATACTCTGGTTGAAATACCGATGGCGACCACTACCAATACGACATAACCAACCGAGAACAGGCACAGCGGCATCACGTTGACGACCACAAGCATATATGCCAATTGGAGCAGGACCGCAATCAACACCAAAACCAGTTGTGCCATTGTCGGATCGCTGTTCCGGGAGACATAAACCATCGGCATTGCGCCCAAAGAACAGACGATTGTTCCTAAGACTGATACGATAAGAGCACCAATTGCATCATCTGCTCCAGCGGTTATCTGAAAGCCTGATGACAAAACACGCATAAAAGCTAGATTCAAAAGCACGGAAATCACTGTCAGGATAACAGGAAACAGGCATTTACACCAGCAGTAGCTCCAATAGGAACGACCAGACTGTATATAGAGCTCAAACAGTCCATCTCGGAAATCCTGATACAGGATGGAGACCATCACCGAGCATGACGAATAGATGAAAAACGGTCCAAAAAAGACAGCCCAAGTAAATGGGTCTAGAATGCCTGCGCCACTGGCAACCATCTCCACGAATATTGCCGTGACCATAATGATAAGAACCATACCCCAGTTCTTGAATGACTGGAAACATGCCTTGCAGTCACGAAACAGAATCGCCTTCATGCCACTTCCCCTTAACGATAACAAGTGTCAGGTATGGGTAATCATCGTACTGATACGTTCTTCAGAAATGTATAATCGGTACGTTCTTCAGTATACAAAGCTTAAAAAAAAAACAAATAAAACGGCTATTCGCTGTTTGTGGTGGGTGATGGTCAAGTGGTGGTGACGGCTTTGAGGTCGAGTCTGCCGCAGGTCAGGTAGATCATGGTGGCGAAGTAGTCCATGTCACGGAAGCCTCTCGCCCGTCGTTTGACGTTCCGGATGACGCTGTCGGCGCCCTCGAGCACGGCGTTGGTGTACGGGTGCTCGAAGTAGGCGACGATCTCGGCGAAGTGGCGTCGGACCATGCGGGCGAAGTCCTTCATGGGCTCGAGCCTCGAGTGCATCATCCACGAGCACAGGCGATGCAGGCGCACCCATGCCTCGGACGGGGTGCGTCTGTCCGTGCAGATGTCCTGCAGGACCTCGCGCATCCGGCAGGCGCGGCCGGTCTTCAACCGTTGCCCCGTCAGGTTGCGCTTGGTCTCCACCTGCAGTTCGGTCAGGCTTTCCTCGTTGCGCAGCCACAGGTACTCGGTCCGTTTGAGCAGCGGGTTGGAGCGGCCTTCCGTCTTCCCGGCCTTGTCGACGGCCTCGTTGGCGTGCCTGGCCACGTGGAACCTGTCGACGATCCGCCGCGCATGGGGCAGATGCTCACGGATGCCCTTCCGGAAGCCCAGGCTCATGTCGCAGGCGACCAGACGCACATATTCCGGGACCCCGTTGTGGTCCATGAAATCACGCGAGAACCGTTCGACCGTGGCCGGGTCCTTGCCCGGCGTCACGTTGATGACATCGTGCTCCACGAGATCGGCGACCACGGTGATGTAATTGTGGCCCCTGCGGCTGGTCTCGTCGATGCCGATGGCCTCCACACCCATGTAGTCCTCCAGCCTCCTCGCCTCGTCGACGTAATGGGCGATGAACCGCCACAAACGGGTGTCGGTCTCGTCCAATTGCCCGGCGAGCGTGCCGGCGGGCAGGTGGCGGGCCATCTCCACGGCCCACGCCTCGAACAGGAGCGTGAACCCGCTGCCGGGCCTGGCCCACGGGGCGGGCACCGTCCTCACCCCGTGCTCGGGGCACGTGACGCGGGGCATGGCGGCGTGGATGAACGCCTTGTACTGGAAGAAGTTCAGGTGCCGCCACACACGCTCCCGCCTGTCATGCACCGGGCAGGCGTCTTCCCGGCAGCCTGTCTCGGGACAATGGAAGCGGGCGCCGGGCTCGAAGACGATCATGATGTGCAGCTCCTGCCGGCCGCCGTCGGCGTCACGGAAGTCCACGGACCCCACCTTCCAAGGTGACTGCAACTGAAGCGCGGCGGTGAACAGGTGAGAGGTATCCATGCCTCCAACCTACCCGACCGGCATCACCCCGCACCCAAACCACCCACCACAAACAGCGAAAGGCCAACAAATATAACACATCATATAAGTACTGAAGGGAGCGGCACACGGTTTGCGCGGTGGTGAGCAGTGAGTGGTGAGTATTAAGCGACGTACGGCGACTCACGTACGCTCACACAGTGGTGAGCAATCCGCCAAACAACACCACGAGCAGGGCGATGGTTTCAATCACGAAGTACAGAATGAAACTCGCCCAGCTTTTGGTCAGCACGTTCAGCGGCGAGGTTTTCTTAATGACCACCAGCAAACCCACGAATATCACGGCGTACACGGCAACGCCGATTGCCGCTGCCAGTATGCCAAGATTCGCCGCATTCGCGATGTTGGATTGTTCGCCGTAAACCACATACGTCGAATACCAGAAATGGAGATTGAGCATGCTCAGGCCAGCAATGAACTGTTCGGCCGCAAGGCCCACCACGAACACAATCAGCCATGGCCACGAGGGGGAAACGACGATGGCCATCACCAGGCCCACGTAAGCAATCACTACTACAGTCCAACCGACCAGTGCGATACCCTGCGCAGATACGTCGCCCAGCGCGGCGACCACAGCTTCGGTGTTGTTCACGGCGAACGAACGGCCAAGCCAATAAGGGGCGATGATAGCGGCGAGCACGGCCAGAATGGTCACCGCCCAGCGCACGGGGTGCGAGCGACGACGTTCGATATCCGCCAAAGACAAGTCGGTTTCGGGAATGGATGCTTCAGGATGCTTGGAAACCTCGACAGTCTCCACCTTGCTGCCCACGATTTCCGTTGCCTCGTTAGGTTCTTGCCCGTTGGGTTCCTGCTCCATGCACCGCCTCGCCGATTACCTGCTTATTGCCGATTACTGCGATGCCTATCTTAGCGTGTGTGTTAGGCAAGTTTTCGATGCGATCGATTACTCGCCATGACCCTCACCGTGGTCCTCGTTACGATTCTCCCTATCCGAATCCGTGGGAGCAACGTCATTATTGCCCGCAGACGAGCCCCGCTCGCCCGATTCGCGTTTCGGAAGCGAGGAAGATGATGCTCTGCTCCCCCGCCGCCCGCTATGCAGCAAAGCCTCAAGCATATCGACCTGCCGCTCCAGCTCATCGATACGCCGTACTTGCTGAGCAATCAGCAGGTCACGCAAATCATTGTTCTGCTCTTTGCTGGAGATGGGGAAGATGACGGCGCGGCGTTCAGGAGATACGTGGAAATCGGATTCGCTGCCGGCTTTCGCCGCAATCACGGCGCCCTCCGTCTCACGCCACTCGTTCGCAGTATCTGACGTTCCAGTGGTTCCCGATCGATAAAACTTCGAATGCGATACCCCCCCAGGCTGTTTTTCTCGGCGGGTTCCGGCGCTTCGGCACCCAGGATTTCATCCTGCGCCTCGCGCCAGCGGGCAAGGCAACGTTCGATGCGCTTGTACCCGATCAGGGCGGAATCGAGCCCGGCCTCACGGAACAAACGCACCGGCGAGGCACCTTCGTTATAACGGGTCACGCAATACCGTTTGAAGTCGTCAGTGTAGGTAATGCGTCTCGAAGTGGCTTCCGCCACCGCCGGCAACGACTTCAGGTACTTGACCTCTTCGGGGCTAAAGGCCCCTCCACCGACAGTCATTTTCACCCCTTACATCTCTGGAAGGTTCGTTCGCATCCCCTGAATATGGGGGCATGTCATAGTTTGGGATGATAGCAGTTGTTATACGGACTTTTCTAACCCCTAGTAGGGTAGGTTTCATCCCCGATATTGAGATGAGGGAAACGATAGGGAAGCATGATGGAGGGCCATCAGCGTCCAGAACTGATGGCCCTCCATATCTCGCAAAACGGCCTATGACGGCCTATGTATGCTTGAGTGTCGAATCCTCAGGCAATGATTATGGAAAATAGACGCTATTAAGCGTCACCATCCCCATCATCATTACCAGCATCAGCATCAGCATCAGCAGTACCGCCAGCAGCACTATTATCGCTAACAGCGCTAGCGGCTTGGACACTAATCGCCAACAGATTATGAATCGGTTGGCGGAGCTCCTCATCCGAAGCCTGTTCCTTTTCTTTCGCGGTTCGTTCATCCTCCGCAATGAGAATAGCCAAAGCTTCGCGAAGCCTGTCACGCCGATTGTCCCGCCTGAATAGATGAATTGCTTCACCCATAAGAATGGCAAACAGCACGATGAGTCCAATAAGCAGCATCAAGTTAGCAGGCATTATCTCCTGAGAGATATTCATATCCTTGTACGTAGAAATTACTGACGCCAATACGGCAAAACAGGACAATGCTAGCACCGCAATATCAACAATACCTATACTGGACGCTTGCCGATTATCTTGCGCGTCACACAGCAAGCGCGCCTTCTCCAACACCGATAACGTGTAAGGGTGCCGAAGCTTTTCATTGACGCTCGACCTGCAACTCTCCTGAACGTCATAGGCAGAGGTCAGCGCATCACGCAGCCAATGCAAGTCATAGCCACTCTTGTCAAAATCCTTACCGATACGATCGAATATGGTTGGACCACACCAATAACTTTTCCATACATCTTGGGTTGAATATCTCTTCGTCGGCTGTCCCATAAACAACTCCTTTTTCTCAAAAAAGAGGCCCGTCCTGAAGCAACCTTCGGAACGAGCCTCACTTGAACATCTACCGATAATCAAACGGCAGATTATTTGCTCTCGATTCACGCGTTGAGGGCGCGCTTGGTGAAGCGGGACTTGGCGAACACGGTCGCGGCAACACCGGCGAGGAGCACGGCGACCACGGTGAACAGCATGGTTCCGGCGGCACCGGTGAGCGGCAACTGAGTGATCTTCTTGACGTTCTTCACCACGATGTTGGCGTAGCCGTTCTCGAAGGTCACGAGGCCGGCGCCGACACCCGTCGGGGTGACGTCGGTGACCTTGCCGTTCTCGACGGTAACTGTGAACGAAGGCAGGGCGGTGGTCAGGTAGCCATCGGCCGGGGTCTTCTCGGTGATGGTGTACCTGCCGTTCGGCAGACCGGAGAACGTGACCACACCTTTGTCGCCTGAGGTGGCCTCGGTTGCGGTACCGTCCGGCAGCGGGGTTGCGTTGTTCGTATCAGCCACGATCTGGAACACGACGCCCTTCAGAGCATTCGTGTCGGCATCCACACCCTTCTTGGTGAAGGTCACGGTGTTCAGCTGCGGGGTGATGGTGGTGGTAGTGGTCTGGTTGGAGTTGTCGAACCTGACATCGTTGTTGGTGCCGTTGACGTTGGCTTTCTTGTTGACCAGCGCGTTGTACTTGACGACGATGTGCTTGCCCTGGTACTTGGTAGCGTTGTTCAGCGCGATGGTGAAGGACGGCTTAGCAGTGGAGGTGTTAAAGTCGCCGGAGGCGGGGTCGACCGTGTACTCGGTGTTGGCGAGCGGGTCAGTTTCGCCCTGAACGTTCACCTTGAGGGTATCCAGCTTGACAGTCAGACCAGCGCTCGGGGTATCGACGAACTTGAAGGAATTGGCCTTGGCCGGCACGGTGCCCTCAAGCGTGTAAGTGATGGTGGCGCCCACGTACGGGTTCAGGTCACTCGCGGACTTGCTCGGCTTCTGTGGGGTGGACGGCTTGACCACGGCCTTGCCCAGCGTCTGATTGTTCGCACCCAACTTCGTGTACGCGGTGCCGTTGACGGTCACCTGGGTGCCGACGATAGCCAGCGGGGAGCCGGCGTCCGTGGCGGGTTCAGCATCCGTCTTGGAAACAATCAGGTACAGACCCTCGTCAAGGCCGGAGAAGACGACTTTGTCGTTATCATTGGCAACCGTCTGGGACGGGTCCACGGCCGTCTTGCCATCCAGCTTGCCGGCCAGGCTCTGGACGAACGATTCCATGGTCGCGGAGGCGTTCGGCAGCGTTGCCGGGGTGTTGGTGTAGTAGCCGGTGGTGCCCGCCACATAGGCCAGCGGATCACCGTAGCCCTTGTACTCCGGAGTATTAGTCACTGTGGAGCCCAGCACGTTCTCGGCATCCGTCTTCCAAGCCTGGTCCGTCGTCACGCCGACGGACGCGAGCTTGTCTTTCTCGACCTTCGCACTGGCAGTGTCATAGGAACCGATCTTGTACGCCGTGTACACGGTACCCTTCACGGTCTTGCCGCTCAGGGTGATGGACGCGGTATCCGCCGCGTTGGCGGCGGTGGCGCCGAACGCCATGCCGCCCAACAGGGTCGCCGCCGCAGCGACGCCCGCGAAAAGCTTCCTCAACTTCATGAGAAGCCCTCTCTTCCTTTACTTTGTACTTGTTTTCTGCAATCACGGAGACTCCGGTCCTTCTGCCAAGGGACTTCGCAATCTCCGTACACCTTTAATGTGTTTTCTCCGGGGAGAGGAGCCTTTGTCGACTCCCCTCAGTCCGCCTTCGGCGGCCAGCTCCCCTCCCTGAGTGGAGCCAGGGGCGGCCGCCTCAGGCTGTTCGGGTCAGACGAGCTGACGCTTGCGCCAGACGGTGTAGCCGGCACCGGCCAACAAGGCCAACAGGCCAAGGCCACCGCCGTAGATCAGCCAGTCACGGGCCGAGCGGCCACCGGTCACCGGCAAGCTAGACACGGCGACAAAGACGTTCGTGAAGTCAGCCGACTTTGGATTATCCGTCTTATCGGAATCGCCGTCGGCGTACACGTACTCGACATTGGTCTTGTAGCCGGAGCCGTCAGTCTTCTTGCTCACCGTGACCTTGACGGTCACCGTATCGGTGTCGTACTTCCAGCCCGCGGGATTGCCCGACTGATCCTCGGAAACTGTGAACTCGTAGACGGCCGAAGTCGTACCGGTCGGGGCCTTGAGCTGCAACGTCGAACCGTCCGGGAACTTGGCATCCGCCGGGGTGCCAATGGTCTGTAAGTCGGACTTGGACGCGGTCGCGGTCAACGAGCCGTTGCTATCCTTCGGCCAGGTCACGCCATCCTTGCACGCGGCGTTACTTTTGGCGCAGGTCAGGTTGAATGTGAAGTCCTTGGACGCGGCGGCACCCTGCACGGTCTTGCTCACCTTGACGTTTGCATTGACATCAAGATCAACACGGTTCAACGTGTTCGTGATAGTCACGTCATATGTCTTAACGTTGTCGAACTTCGTCATGTTCGGCTCAGCCTTCCACAGATCGTCGGCAGTGATGGTCACCGTCTGGCTCTGGCTGTAGGACGCCGTGTAACCGTCTACATTGGTTTCTTCCACAAAGTAGGTGCCTGGGGCCAAGTTCCCCAAGGAACCAGTCCAGCCACCATCCTTGGCCAGGGTGAGGGTATCGACTTTCTGGCCGTCGTCGGCATGGTCACCCTTGTAGATGATGACCGTCACCTTCGAGCCATCCTTTGGCTCGGAATCGGTCGGATCCCATTTCTTGGTCACCTGAATCTTGCCGGTCTTCACCTGCAGGACAGGCTTCTGATATGTCACGTTATCCTTCGACACGCAATCCTTCGCGACATTGTTGACTGCGGTGCACTCGGAATACGCTAAATGGGCCTCCGCGTTGGAATAGAAACCGTCCTTGTTTTCCGAATCTGTACCGGTACCAGTTTCACCCTGATGCACGGTGTTATCCGTATCCGTGTAGCCGCCCTTTTCGGACTGCTTGTTCGACGCATACGTCTCATACGCCTTATCGGAAGGCTTGACCTTGAACTGCACCGAATAGGTCACGTCCTTGGCCAGAGCCGTCCCTGAACGTCACTGTCACCGTACGGGTAGCGACATCATAGGTCTTGGACGCCACTTCGGCATCAACATTCGACCTGTCACTCGTAACCACCGTAACGCCAGACGTAATCTCACCAGACTGCTTGTCATACTCAAACAACGGGTCGGCGTAGTCGGACAGGGTATCGACGATACTCACCTTGCCATACGACTTCGTCGTGGTCGTGGTGATGATCTGGCCGAGGTCCTTGAACACCTGAGCCAACTCACTGGAAGCGGTCTTCGGGTAAGCCTTAATCAGCTGGTCCTTGACCGTGGTGGACTTGTTGTCATTTTCACGCGCGGTCAGCGCTTCCAAAGGAGAGACCCAACCAGCAGTTGGGCTGAACGAATGATTGTGCAATTTATGATTGCTTCCGCTAACCGAGTCAACCTCCGGATTCACGTACACCGTCGTCGGCATGTCGACGCCAACATTAAGTATGTTCCAGCCAGCTTTCGCCAACTGTTTACCAGCGATCACCGAAGCGTTATATACGGAACGGGCGGAATCGTTATCGTCACATGTCTGCAAGCCAAGCACACCGCAGCTGTAGACGTTAGTCTCTTTCCAACCTTTATTACCGGGGTCGCCATCGGTAAGGAACACGACATACTTGGTCGCGCCAGGCCTTGTGCTGATATTGCTTACCCGCTCAAGACCTTTCTCCCAATGGGTAGCACCGTTAGCGGTCAGCCCGTTAACGACCTCATCGAGGTCGGCCTTCGTAGACAGCACTGACGTACCATCCAATCCAAGACCGCTCGCGAACGTAATCACATGCGCCTGCGCGTCAATCTTGTCAGGCGAGTTGAACAGCACAGACGACAAACCACCGTTATCGGTAATCGCATTCTGCATGTTCTTCAGACGCGTGGAATTGCCAACCTTGTCGTTCATGCTTCCGGAAGTATCCAGCACGAACGCCACATCGATCTTGGCCTTTTCACCGGAAGTCGTGGTACCGGAGACCGTGTTGCCCTTGACATTCAGGCTCAGGGTGTAGGAATCCTTCTGACCAGTAGCCGCAGAATCCACCTCATCCTTCGAAATCGACTTCTGAATCTTCGGGGTGTCCAGCTTGACCTTCTTGGTCACGACCCACTTACCATGCGCGGACTTCTCTGACGCGACGCTGACGGTCACATACCGGTTGCCGGTCGCAGTATCAATCTGAGGAGTTGCATCGTATTCACCGCAATCGCCATCACAGGTGAACGAGACATTGTAATCATTCCAATTAGTGTTTTCGCTGGCGGACAGCGTGAACTTCACCTGTTCGGACGTGTCCGTATCCGACAGCATGTTCACCACTTTGCTGGTAGCGGAATTAGAACCGGTTACGCCACCGGTCTGCTCGGAACCATAGGTCTGCGACTCGACCTTGCCAGCAAACGTATCAGAAGCGTTGTTCGTGGTCACAGTGGTCTCCGCATTGGAGAACAGCACGCCGAAGATCGCCGCCTGAATCTCGCGCCCATAATGGACCCCCATCGTCACCGATACGGTATCCGGTGACTTGGTCTTGTACAGGTATATGCCTGGATTGGCACCAGTCCTCACACCACCACCGGTCACGGTCTTGTGGTCAGCGGAGAACGTCTGATCACCGAACGCATAATTCTTGTAGTTGGCATCACCCTGTTGCGGGAACTGGGCCACTTGCTCGATCTCGTTTGAAGAAGTGAACGAGATGCTCTCATCGTTGTTCGTGCTCTCGGCATCCGCCATCATAAACGAATAATTGCCGGTGATTTCACTGCCATCAGCATTTACGATCTTGATGTCCGTCAGCTCTACCGTGGACTCGGTATTGTAAGATCCGGTTATCTGATACAGAGCAGGCTTGGTTCTTTCAGGGAAACCGGCATAACCGTAATGGCCGAACGCCGCTTTATTCCAAGTAGGCACGGCGGCCGAACGCAACTTACGACCACCCGTATACTTGATGTTGAACTTCATCGTCAACGAGTCCGAAAGCTTCACGCTCATGGGCTGAAGCTGGTCCTTGTCCGCGGTGAAGTTCGTCATATCCAGCCAGCACACGTTATTCAGTCCAGAGGCAACGTTACCTGCATACACACAGCTGCCATTCGTGGCTTCGGCTGCCTGCGTGTTCAACGTCGAAGTCGGAGCAGGAGCCGTCTGCTTGGTGAGTTCCGAGGCGGCAGCATCGGTATCGGCACTTGCGGCGTCATCAGACTTGGTCGCATCGGCCTTGGTCGAATCATCCTTGTTACCGGTATCCGTACCGGCGTCCTTACTGTCGGTGTTTGCCGGAGTTTCGGTTTGGGCGGTGGGTTGCTGGGTATCGGCCGCAGACTGGTCATCGGCCATGGCGGTCGCGCTCACGCCGGCGACGCCGCCAAGCATCGCTACGGCGGCCACGACGGCCACTAGCCGTTTGCCACTCTTGCTCGCTGCGACCCCTACCGCGGCGAACCATTCTGCAATTCTCTTCATAGCCTTGCCTGTCTCTTACGATCGCGTACGCCAAAGCCCGGCGTCACACCTACAAGGCGTTACGTTATTAAGCAAAAAGCACGAATGCGTCCACCCGGATAGGAGGAAATTCTTACCCGATATTGAAAAGAACCTTGGAATTTTTGAAAAGTGGCACCCTCGTCATCCACCCTACGATAACGGACTTTTTCGCCCCTGTGGGGCGTGCTGCTCCCACAATTCGGGAATAGGGGGCAGATTTGCTGCCGCTACGTGGGGCGCGGAGTTACCGTCGGCCGTCAGCATGCCACCGTTCTGCGTGTGCAATGCCACACGGTCACACGTCGTTACGCATATGCGAAGACATGCTACATGCAATTTCTGTGAACGCAAACATACGACTCACCAAGGCCGTGTTCTGTTGCGGGCGGTGGCGTTACGGGCAATGTTGTGGGTAGCACCTTGGCCACAAACCTATATATAAGGTCCATAAGATACGAATCTGCGTTACGTCGTGGGTGAAGAGGACCTCATTCCTCGGCATACCGCTGTTTGCAGATTCTGTTCTACTGCGCTATATCCTGATTTTCAGTGTTTTCAGGGTATAGAGAGTTCCATAGAGCATGCTACGCCCTGATTTCGATGATTATCGAGGTATAGAACGCGCTTCGGCCCAACAACCATATGCCCCCAAAGGCGGCAACAATCACAAGTTATCCCGCACCATCGCAACGACATCATGATTGATTTTGTTGATGACAGGGTCGGCAAGCATCTCATCAAGAGTCATCCAGCGGCAGTGCTTGGCACCAACATGGAACTCAGTGGAACGCCAGGCGTCAGGCATTACCGTTACGCTAGCGCGGTATAGCGTGTATTCGTAATAACGAACCTCTCCATCATGCTCCGTGGATGGCTTCTCAGAATCCTTCACACAAATGTGAGACAGAGTAAAGTCTTTAGCAGGAATTCCGAATTCATCGGCAAAATACGTCGTCAGCTGACGAACATCCTCATCAGTACTGCTTGCGGTTGCATGATTAGGGAAAAAGTCGCATCCCCAACCTAAATCACGATACAGAAGATATCGGTTAGCGTCTTTCACCGCAATGATCGAGCTTCTTCGTTCGGTTCTATCCATGTTGGCGATATCCTCATACAGTGTTATGGCATCATACTTATTTCTGCAAGCAGTGATCAAACTTCATATTCCATAGAATATGAAGATAATGCTCAATGCAAGGAGCAATCCTTGAAAAATTTGGTCGAGTCCAGATGTGAGAGCAGCAGGAATGTAAAACAATCCTTCGATGATGATGACAACCCCATTGGCAATCGGGCCGAAACCAATCTGCTCTTTGTACTCAAAGAGCTTGGCACGCAGTTCAGCTTCGTCGATTCTCAACACCATGAGTGCTAATACTACTCGGGGTAGCTCGCCCTTCCGGTATTCCCAATTAGATACACCAACATATAAATAGTGGAGCGGATGACGGGAATCGAACCCGCGTAATCAGTTTGGAAGACTGATTACGCGAACGCTTCCACGCCTTGCACCACAAGCCTTGTCGCATCTCCAGCCAGCCGAAGTCATGCTATGGTCATGCTACCGGATTGTCTTTTTCCAAACCCCTCATGTGAGGAGTTCTTACGGCCAAGATATCAATAAAACGCCGACCTGCAAAATCTGGTTTGATTAATGATACGCGAAATTCGGCCTTGCCCAGTCCGCAGACCAGGCAAGGCCGAATTATTCACGGTACTTTGCAGCCAATCTATCGCCCGAAAATATAGCTCATGCCGCGAGAGTGAACTTGGCTTTGAGTGTGCTGGCTCCGATGATGGCACCAGCGAGTACCCCGAGTGCATTGAGCGTGGTGACGATGGCATCGACGTAAGGTAATCCCCACGCCGGGCCGACCGTGCCCACGAAAAGGGCAAGGGCCGGGAACACGAGTGCGGTGAGCCATTTCAAAATGTCGTACAGCTTGTCGGGGATGAGCCATGCAGGGACTGCGGGGTCGTCTCCGGCTGTGAGTTTGGCGATATTCTTGAGCTCGTTTTCGTCGGACATTATTATTCCTTCCTTTGTCGGGAGTGAGGGCCGCGATCGGATTCGCGGCCCTGCCAGGTTCAGTAGTGGATGACGGTGCCGGCTCGCACCAGGTTGGGGTTGCTGATGCCATTGGCGGCGGCCACGCGGGCACTGTCGGCTCCGAAGTGGTTCCACAGGCAGTCGCCCGCGGTGATCACGATGGATCGGCGGCCTGTGTTCGCCGCGCTGTTGCCGTTGGCGCCGCCGAGGCTGAGCTTCTGGCCCGGGTAGATGACGTAGGGGCTTCGGATGCCGTTGAGCGCGGCGATGGTCGTCCACGGCACTCCGGTTCTGGAGCCGATGAGACGGAGGTATTCGCCTCGCTGCACGACCCAGTATCCGCTGCCGTTTCCGGTGCCGCCGTTGCCGCGCAGCCTCTGGTTGACGATGGCCATGACCTCCGCGTACCGGTTGCCGAGCAGCTGGCGGCGGGTCGGGTCGTTGCCATAGTCGCCGCGGATCACTGCGGTGGCCAGCGACTGCGCGTCGCCGACGGGGGCTCCCTGCTGCGGGGTCGGCTCGGGGTGGCGGGGTTCGCGGCGCTTCCGGCCTTGCTGTCAGCGTAGCGGGCCCAGGTGCCGGCGTCGCCGTAGAACCAGTTGACGTCGATTCTCGATCCGATGCCGGGCACGTTGCCGGAGCTGGAGTACTGCCACGCGGCGGCGAACGGCCAGGGCGAGACGCTGTAGGGCACGGCCCCCGGGTCCCGCAGGGTCTCGCCGGCGTAGCCACGCGGGTAGCCGGCGACCCACAGGCCGTAGTTGCCGTTGGCCACGCTCGTCCAGTCGGTCATCTGGATGACGCTGGCGCTCGTGTAGATCATCGGCTTGACGCCCCATGCGGCCTCGACGCGCTGGAGCCAGCGCAACGCCCACCAGCTCCACGTCTTGTAGGAGCCGGACGGCTCCCAGTCCAACACGGGAATCACCCCGTCATGCATGTAGCCGCGCGTCTGGCTGACGAACCAGTCGGCCTCCGCCTCGGGACTATTGCCCAGGTCGGGGCGGGCGAAATGGTAGACGCCGCGACGGATGCCGTTGGCCTTCAACGACTGCATGGTGCAGTCGGCTACCGAATCGGTGTACCCGTTGCCTTCCGTGACCTTCACGAACCCGAAGTTGACGCCGGACGCTTTGGCGGTCGCGGCCTGGCCGCTGCCGACGCAGCCCTGCCATTTGCTGACGTCCATGCCGCTATCCGCGAACGCGACGCCCTGCGCGAACACCAGGGCCATCGCCGTCAGAACCGCGGCCAGCATGGCCGCCAGTCGGCGGCGCGGCTTTGCCTTGCGGGAGTAGGGCTGAGCGGCTTTTCTCGTTTTAACCAGTTTTAACGGTTTTTAACCTGTTTTTACGGAAAATGTGGGCAAAATGTGGGCAGAAATCGAGCCCGCGAAGCCCTCTGCCACAACGCGAAATCGGCCCCGTCCGGCAGCAGTCCAGCTCGATTTGAGCTGTCTGCGATGCCGGGCGGGGCCGAATTTTGAATCAGGGTGATGAGCGCGCACGCGCCGCCCACACCGCCGAAACCGGCTAGAAACGTCTGAAACACATTGCATCTCCTTAAAAAATCAGTTTTGCAAAGGCCCCCGCCCGAGCTCGAAGACCATGCGCATGGCATGGCTCGCACTTGGGCGGGGGTCGTTCGTTCGGGGGTCGGGATGTTCCGCCGAGCGTCAGTCGGCGGAACATCCGTATGTCAGGCCGTGAGCTTGGCCTTGGCCGTGGACGCGCCGATGAGCGCGCCGACCAACAGGCCGAGCGCGTTGAGCACGGTCACCGTCAGGTCGGTGCCCGGCCAGCCGGCCGCCTGACCCACGGTCTGCGCGAACACCGCGAGCGCGGGCAGGGCGATGAGGCCCACCCACTTGAGCACCGCGTACACGGTGTCGGGCAGCCAGTACGGATGATTGGTGGTTTCGTTCATGATCTTTCCTTTCAGTATGTCAATACCTCACCCGGATAGATGAGGTTGGGATTGCCGCTGCGGTATCCGTGGAGCTGTGTCCACTGGACGCCGAGCTGCGATGCGATGGCGGACAGCGTATCGCCGGAGCGAACGGTCACCGTCCGCGAGGGAGGCGCGTTGCTCGCGGTGCTTACGCTGCCGCCGCCGTTGTAGCGCACGACCTGTCCGGGCCAGATGCGGTTGATGTTGCCGCTGGGCACGCTCCACGCCGTTAACGGGTAGAGGCCGGTTCGGGTCGCGATGGCGCTGATTGTGTCTCCGGCTCGCACTGTCACCGCAGTACCGCCGCTACCGGAGGACTGCTGCGTGGACGACGTGCCGCCGAAGCGCTGGTTGACGATGGCCTGCACGCGGTCATACGTTCCGCTGCCGTAGGCGGTGTCGAGGTTCGTGCGCCGCTGCGGTAGGTTGCCGTACTCGCCTCGAATCACCGCGGTCGCCAGAGCATCCCAGTCGATATTGCTCGGACTCGGAGTCGGTGCGGGAGTGGTGGTGTTCGTGGACGAGGAGCCGGAACCGGTGCCGCTCGGGTTGGCGTACTTACGCCACGCGGTCTTGTCTCCTCGGAACACGTTGAGGTCGAGGTAGCCGGAATAGCCGGGCAGCACACCAGTGGAGGTGTACTGGCGCATGGCCTCGCCGTAGGCTCCCAACTTCCACGGATGGGACTGGTAGCCCGTCGGGAGTGTGTTCGCATACTGGGCGACCCACAGGCCCGAGCCTGCCGCTCGAGCGCCGGCGACCTGACCGAGTGCGGACGCCGAAACGTAGACCATCGGAATGACGCCGGCGGTCTGCTGCTTTACTCGGTTGACCCAACAGGTGGGCCACGCCGAGTTGCCCCACTGCGCGTTCTGGTCCGACTCCCAATCGAGGATGAGCACGGCCTTACGCACATAGCCTGCGGAGTGCTTAAGGAAGTAGTCGGCCTCGGCGTTGCAGTCGCCGCCTCCGGCGTAGTGGTAGATGCCGATTTCCTTGCCGGTCGCCTGAGCGTTCGCGATCTGCGCGTTGGCGTTCGGGTTGACGTAGCCGGTGCCCTGCGTGGTCTTGACGATGGCGAAGTCGGCGGTCACGCGCGACGTGATGTCGGATGGCTGCCAGCCGGAAACGTCGACGCCCTGCATGTCGGCGAACGCGACTCCGACGCCCATGGACAGCGTCGCGAGGACGGCGACGACCGTGGTGGCGAGTCGCCTCAACCATCGTTTGACGCGGCCGGGGCCGTTGCAGTTGTTGGTTTCGCCCATATCTCTCTTTCCTTTCGTTCGGTGGATATGGATATGGAAAAGCCCGGCATCGAAGCGATGCCGGGCAAATCAATGAAGAGCCTGCTGATGGCCGGGGCGGGCCATGCGCGCATTACGGATGTCGTCGATCATCCGTGTGCGCGTCGGGCTCATTGCAACGTGGCCGAACCGGCCGACAGGATCTCGTTGTTGTCCGATGACCGGCAGTCGACAACGGTGACGACCCGTCCCGCCGCGCCGTCAATCGTCATATTCCGAAAGCATGCGCCGGGCTCCCTTCCTGGATGGTTATTCGTTGAAGTAGCCGCAGATCGGCATGCTGATGCGGCCGCAGACACTCACGCGCATCGGCCCGCCGCTGGCGATGGGATGGTAGACGGAGAAGTTCCCATTCGTGCCCATGAAGCTGATGTTCTGGAATTGCGCCCATAGGTAGTATTTCGCGTCCGACGGGTTGTCGAGCCGGTCGTCCGACGAACGCGAGAAGACCTTGAGCGGGATGGGTTGCAGGACATTGTTGACATACCATTCATGGATGATCCACGTTTCCACGCGCTCGTGGGTGTTGTTGCGCTGCATCGGATACGGTTTGACGAACAACGGCAGGTCGAGCCCGTACACCTCGGTGATCCCGCCCTGGTCGTCATGGCTCGCGGTGAACGAGAACCTCTTGATCTCGTCGACCTCCAGCTTGACCTTCACGAAATTGAAAAGCACGTTGACCATGCCGCTGGCCGGGTCGACGCTCCAGTTCAGATAATCCTTCTCGGGCGCGGGACTGTCCTTGTACGGCAAAGCAAGCTGGCCGGCGTCATCCCCGACCATCGTGCTCGCCCTTTCGACGGCGCCCATGAGGGCGGGCGCGGGCGACCACACGCCGTCCCTCAAGCCGCCCAGGACGAGCTGGGCGATGGCCTCGTGCCCCCGGTCGTTCGGGTGGAGCGTGTCGTCCTGGCTCAGGTCGAAGTTGAACAGCAGCCACAGGTGACTGTTCGTGAACACGTGGAACCCGTTAAGCTGCAAATGCTTGGCGCACTCGTTGAACATGGGCGCGTAGTTGGGCATGCGGGCCGGATTGCCCCTGTGGCGCACGTTTGCGGCGCACAGGCCAGAGAAGCCGATGAACGCGGCGTTCGGATACATGCTCTTCACGGTCCGGCACCATGAGTCGATGCGCGAACCGTAGTCGCCTGTATGCCAGTCGTTCGTGCTGCCGTTGACGAACACGAGGCTGACCGCGTCATGGTCGTAGCCCGTGTCGGCCTCGGCACGGGCCAGCTGGCCGGGATACCCGCCCGAGGACTGCATGTTCAGCCACCCCGTGCCGCCGACGCCGTAGTTGTGCGCGGTCAGGCCGAGCTCGCGGGCCACGATCGCCCACCAGTTCCTGCTTGTCGCCGAAGCGCTCACGGTCATGCTGTCCCCGAACACGACCATGTGCCGCGCCGGATGCAAAGCCGCGTGCGTCTTCGAAGCCGCGTCTTGGATGTATGCGGCGACCGCCTCGTCGGCCGGGACCGCGTTGACGCCCGGCAGGCCCTGCGGGCCGCGTTCGCCCTGCAAGCCGCGGGGACCCGGCTGGGGCAGCGCCTCGATCAAATCGACGATCTGCTCGCTCATGCCGCCACCGTCCAATCAATCCGGCGGGCGGCGGTGGCTAGCCTTGGGAGGCTAAGCCCCCCCCCGATCGCATCCTGTGTGTTCACTGTCGTCTCCTCGCTGCCTTGGCCGACCACCGCGTCGCGGTAGTAGGCCGTGTTGGAATCCACGCACCGGCTGAACAGGCGCGTGTACGCGCGCGCCATGCCGATGTAGCCGGCGCGCGTGGGGTGTCCGACGTTCATTGTCGTGAAGGTCGGGCTCTTGAAGAACGGGTCGTCTCTCGGGTCCATGAACGGCAGGCCCAGCCGTTCGGCGATGTCCTTGACCGCGTCGGCGTACGCGCCGACCAAGCCGCCACGCATAGCCGCTGTGGGCGGGGCGATGAGCGTGTGCGCGGCGAGGGGCGCGTGCGCCTGACAGCGGCGCACAATCGCGCTGTAATACCCGTAGAACGTGTTCGCGGGCGTGCTGGTCGCGTTCGCGACGATGTCGGCGGGGCCGCCCAGGCGCGCCTGCGGTTTGAGCCCGTCCCACCGGCCGTTCATATAATCGCTGTCATAGCTGTCGTTGATGCCCCAACAGTAGAAGTACGCGTCCGAGGGCGTCGCATCCAGCACGCGCTGGAGGTTGTCGTTGAAATAGGTGCGCGTCATGCTGCCGCCGACGCCGAAGTTCGACGCCGTGACGCCGTCGCGTTCGGCGACCGTCTGTGGCCACGGGCGGGCGAACTCGTTATGCCACTGGCCGGAGGAGTTGGCGATGCCGCCCTGCGTGTAGCTGTCGCCCAGGCAGGCGATGGTGCGGAACATGCCGAAGTCGACGTATTCGCCGGCCGACATCTGGTCGAGCACGTCCTGGCTGCCGCCGATCTGCGTCCACCCGGCCCACGTTGAATCCGGGGCCCCGTGGATGCTCCTCGTCCACACCCCGCCCTTCTCGGACACGTACAGCTGGGAGCGCAGCTTGCCTTCCAGTTTGCCCGTCATGTACGTGTCGTTGGTCACGCCGAGCGTGATGAGCCAACCGCTCTGCGCGGCGGGCAGGTGGAGCATCGTCGTGTCGGAGACCATGAGCACGCTGTTCCTGGGCACGGTGTCCGCGTCGGCGAAATCACCCTGCGCCGTCATGACCAGCCCGCCGTTCACCACCGGGTTCGACAGCGCCCCGACGGCCGTGTCCGTCCACCCGGCCCACGTCGAATCCGGGGCCCCGTGGATCGACCGAAACATTACTCTTCCGTCATAGTCGAAGGCCATCTGATATTTCAGACGATCGTTGTGACCGGGCAATCCGAAGGTCTGCACCCACGTGGGCAGATTCAAGCCGGCGGGCAAGTGCGCGACCTTCTGATTGTCGACCAGGACCAGCGTGTTCGCCCTAAACGTGTCGAGGTCGTCCCACGGGGCCTCGGGATCCTGGTCGTATGCCACGTAACCGTCGATGCCCGTCGGGGCGACCATCGCGCGATCGTAGAGGCCGCGCGCCTGCCGGCGCACCGACTCGCCCGCCGTTGCGGCCGTGACACCGTCCCAGCCGGCGCGCACGTCGCGCAACTCCTTGCCCTCGTCGCCGCCGCCGCTGCCGGACGCGGACAGGACGTCCACGCGCGACTCCAACGCCGACACGCGGCCAGCCACTCCATTGGCCAGACCGGAGGCCGCCATGCGCCCGGCCTCCCATCCGGCCGCCGAACCCGCGCCGGCCGCGACCGCCGCCGTGTCCGACGAGACGGGCATGCCCGCCTCGACCAAATCCACGATCTGCTCAACCATAATCAATTCCTCCGATTCGATCAGTCGCTCAAAGTGAAATAACCCCAGGCGAGCGTGCGCACCACGCCGCCGCCCGGACCCGTGGCCCTGATCCGCCACCGGCCCGCACGCCGCTGCACCCACACGTCCCCAGACAGCGCGCTCGGCGGGATGTCCGCGATCGCATACCCGTCCGACGTCATCGAGCCGCACGCCTGCGAATACCACAGCTCGGAACCGTCCGGGCTGCGCAATTCCAGTCGGCCGCTCCACCACGACATGTCCACCGGCGTCACCACGCCCGTCAGCACGTTCCGTTGCCGCCACCAGACGGACACCCGCTCGCTGTCGCCGCGCACCAAACGCAGGTCCGCGCGACCCACCTTCCTGCCGAAAACTGCCATCAGATGCCTCCGATCAATCCACAGGTCACGCCGGCGTGCCCTGTTCGAGCTTGCCGACCCTCGCCTCGAGCTTGTCGAACCTGTCGTCCACCTTCGCGAAGTTCGCGTTCAGGGTCGGGACCAGGTTCGTGTTGATATACGAGCGAATGCTGTTCTCAAGATTGCTTTGCATCTGGCCCAGCTGGGTCTGTTGCGACTGCAATGTGCTGAGCATGCTCGCCTGCTGGTCCTGCACCGACTTCAACTGCTTCTGCTGCGCCGCGAACTGATCCTGCTGCTCCTTCAGCATCCGCTGCTGCTCGGCCAACTGTTCCTGTTGCTGCTGCAGTATGACCTGCTGCAGGCCCTGTGCCTGGGTGAGTTCGTCGAGTTTCGAGGTCAGTTGGGTCAGTTCGGTGCCGGTGGGCCGGTTCGCCTCTTTCTTCGATGCCTCGCGTTTGCGTTGCGCGTTGACCTGACGGGAGGCCCAGTCGGCGCCCGGCGACGAGTACACGCGGGTCAGATCGGTGACCGGCGTATCCAAGGGTTCGCCCTTGTCGGCGTCGACGCTCGTGACGACGGCTTGTGCGAGGAGCCTCATACCTTCGTCGTTTGGGTTGATGCCGGTGGCGTGCATGTCGTGGTCGGAGCCACAGATGGCGCGCATGTTGTGGATGACGAGCGCGTCGGCCGAGGTGCCCGCGAGGGTGATCGCGGTGAGCACATGCCCCTGTCGCGCGATCGCCTCGGCGTCGGTGGCATCGGGGATGCAGCCGGGACCTACGCCCGCGACGATGCGCGCCGCGGGGAACAGCCTCTTGGCTTTGGCGATCGTGTCCGCGACCGTCTGCTGCATGTTGGCCAATGACTCGTAGGAGTCGGTCAATCCGGCCATCAGGAACACGTAGCCGACCTGATCATGTGGATAGCCGGCATCCGCGTTGGCCGCGTCGAGCTGCATACTGATGGTGTTGCCGTCGATCAGGTATCCGGCGTTGGTTTTCGCGTAGTTGTGTTCGGTCAGGTTCAGTTCGCCGCTGGCCAGCGTGCTGTATCGTTTCGCCGTCGTGCTGGCACCGGTGCCCTGGGTGACGCTGTCGCCGCACCATACGGCGTGCGTTCCCGCCGGTATGGCGCGGGTCTGGTTGATTCCGCTCACGTGTCGTTCCTTTCCTGGGCCTGCAGGGTGAGCCAGTCGCTGTCTGCCGAGCCGCTCAGGTCGGTGATCTTCAGTCTGAGCAGCCGGGAGCCGAGGTGGTCGTCCTCGACGCGCAGGTCGGCATGGTCGCCGACTTTCACGTGGTGTTCCTCGCCGACCTTGACCTTGTAGGTTTCCGCGGGGAACGCGCCCTGGGCGAGGTCTCCCAATGCGTGGGCCTGCAGCGTTTTCAAATCGCTGACGGTGGTGTGCGTGGTGTCCGCGGACTGGCAGAACAGGTAACCCTGGTCGGTGAGCCGGGTGGTGGTGCGTCGGCACATGAGGGTCTTGTCGCCGTCCTTGCCGCCGGTGAGCCACGCCTGCGAGGTCATCGACCCGCCGGCCCCGGCCACCGAGGAGAGGATGACGCGCTGGCCGGGTATCACCGCGTTCCACTGGTGCTTGTTATCGATGAGCTCGTTTCCGGCATGCAGGTCGAATATGAGACTCCCGTCGGGTTTGATGCGCGGGTCGAAACGGATTTCGATGCCGTGTTCGAGGTTGGTCAGGTCGAGGATCCGGTCGGCGGTGGTGGCCAGATCCCACGCGTAGTAGGTGCGGGTCTTGTCTCCGCCGGTCGTCGCGGGCAAGCTGATGGGCAGGTTGCCCCATTGCATGGCCTCGGCGGTCAGTCCGCGTGCGATGTCCGTGTAGCTGCCTTTCAGGGTGAGGTCCATGTCTCCGGCGGGGTGTTTCTCGTCGAGGAGCATGCTCCCGTCGCGCCACGAGTCCTTGAGCGCGTGGTTGATGACGAGTCGTTTGGTCAGCAGGGTCAGGCCGCCGCCCACAGTGAGCTTCAGGCTCCGGTTCTCGGCGTCCCACTCCCAGTCCGTCAACGGGCCCGCATGCACCACTTCGAAACCGCCATTGACGGCGCGTTGCAGCGCGATCAGCGCCTTCCAGCAGCGCAGGGATTTGAACAGTCCGAGTCTGGCGGCGGTTCGCGTGTAGTCGACGGTCACGTTCATGGATCCCGGCTGGTTCAATGATTCCGTCCAGTCGGCCGCCGTGTAGGGCAGCCGGTAGAGATGCCGGCCGGTGACCGGCTCGTACACGTGTACCGTCAACGGGGCGAGCTGTGATGCCATGAGGTCACCTCCATGCCGGTCGTACGATCATCGACACCGCTCCCCCGCCGACGACGACGGCCGATACGACGGCGCCGCCCGGCGGGATCTGGAATGCGTCGTCATAGGTGACAATGCCCGCGCTGGGTATCATGTCCCGGAAATCCAATGCCAGATTCTGCGCATCGCCCTGCCATTGCACGCGATGCCCGGCATATGCCAATGTCAGCGAGGTCGCATGCCCCGATATTCTCACGTTTGGCCATGTGGCCGCCGTGCCGGGGTTCTGGCAGCGGATCACGCCGCCGGATGCCGTGTAGGTGACCGGCTGCCCGTATTTCAACGGGTCGGGGCAGGTGATGACCAGGCCGAATTCGAAACCCTGTTCCTTCCATCGCATGGTGGGTTCGGGGTCTGCGGCGAGCATGCCGGTGAGTTGGCGTGGGCCGGCGGCGGTTTCCTCGATGATGGTCAGGGTATGGCCGAACAGGGCGTTGATGCGGTCGCGTTCCTGTGCGGCTTCGGCGCTCGATAGGCCTCTGATGACGCAGTCGAGGCTTATCGAGCGTGGTTTCTGGGTGATGCGGCTGGGCCAGTAGTCGCCGTCCTGTTGCGGGATCGATGTGGTGGATTCCTTCATGCCGGGGGTGCCGAACAGGCCGGTGATGCCGTTCTTCTTGATGGCATGGATGTGGTGTTTCCACCGGTAGTCGTCGCGCAGCGTGATGGTGTCGGTATCGGTGACGATGGTGATTCGGGTCACTGCTACTCTCCTCCCCAGCCGCTTGCCGCGGCCTTGGTGCGCAGGTCGAATTCGTTGAATATATCCGCGCTGTTCATGCCGTGCGCGTCAATGGACACGTTCACCGTGTTCCCCTCCCTCGTCCGCTGGCCGGCAGTGTTCGGTGTCGTACCGGTTGGGTTGGTGACGGTTGCGGGTTTGACGCTCCGGTAGGCGAGTTCCACGCCGTCGGCGGCGGCCTGGGCACGCTGCATGGCGGCCTGGATCGCCTGTTCGGCCTTGCCCGCGTTGTCCGTGACACCCTGGGCGAGTCCTTCCACGATGGCCTGTCCGGAATAGGTGGTCCATCCGCGTCCGCTGAACGGGCCGCGTTTGGCCGGCGAATGCGGGATGAACGAGCTGATCTTGTCCATCACCCATCCGATCGCATCACCTGCGGCGTCGATCATCGACATGATGCCGTCGATCAGTCCCTGGATGATGGCCTTGCCCGCATTCAACAGCCAAGTGCCCGCACCGGCGAGCGCTCCGAGGATGATGTCCTTGATGCCGGAGACGATGCCGCCGAGGGCTTGGACTGCTCCTGAGACGACTTGTTTGAAGCCTTCCCAGACTTGTGTCCAGTTGCCGTTGAGAATTCCGGCGATCATGTTGATGACGCCGCTGATGATGTTGACGAGGCCTTGTACGACGGTGCCGATCGAGTTGATGACGCCGGTGATGTACGGGAGGGTCGCTTGGACGGCGGGTAGCAGTGTCGTTTGGATGAATCCGATGATCGTGGTGATGATGCCGCCGACCACTGGTGCCATCTGGGTGACGGCGTTCATGATCGGTGTGAGTACGGTCGGGATGATCGGCATGAGGGTTGCGATGACCTGGCCGATGACGGGGATCAGTGCCGCGACGAATCCGGTGACGGCGGGCATGATTTGTTGGATCATGCCGCCGATCGCGGTGGTCATCTGGTCGAATGTTGGTTTCAATCCGTCAAGGATGGTCTTGAACTGTTCGAGCAGCGGTTTGAGGGTTGATTGGAATACCTTCTGCAGTTGTGGGCTGGTGGCGATGAGTGCGCCGAGGCCTGCGGTCAGTATGCCGAGTGGGCCGCCGAGCATGGCCAGTGGTCCGCTCAAGCCGCCGAGCAGTCCGCCGAGCAGCGGGATCTTGGATAATAGTGGTGCGATGCCGCCGGCTCCCAGTGCGAGGAATGCCGCGCCGATTGGGGCGAGTACGGTTTTGAACTGGCTTGCCAGTCCGGTGATCTTGCCGATGGCCTGTTGGATGGGTTCGGGCAGGATTTTGGTGATTTCGCCGAGCATGCTGGGCAGGGAGGCGATCAGGCTTTTGACGATGACGCCGATGCGGGGGCCGATGTTCTTGATGACGGTTCCGATGCTGGTGACGAGCTGGTTGGTGAGCTTGCCCATGTCGGCGTCGTTCTTGCCGAGTTCGGTGAGCCAGTTCTGCCAGGCCGCCTTCATGCTGCCGACGGAGCCTTCGATGGTGGTGGAGGCTTCCTTGGCGGTGGTGCCGGTGATGCCGAGGTTGTTCTGGACCTCGTGGATGGCCTGCACGACGTCGCTGAATTTGTCGATGCTCAGGTCGCCGGCTTGGCCGTTGGCCTCGCGCAGCTTGTTGGCGTCCAAGATGAGGCGTTCCATCTCGGTTTTGGTGCCGCCGTACCCCAGTTTGAGGTTGTCGAGCATCTGGTAGTTGCCGCGCGCCAGACTCTGGTAGGTCTGCTGGATGCTGCCGAGGTCGGTGCCCATCTTGTTGGCGTTATCCGACATGTCGACCATGGCGGTGTTGCCGAGTTCGGCGGCCTTGGAGGTGTCGCCGCCCAGCGAGCTGATCAGCGAGGCGCTGAAGCTGGTGATCTGCGCCATGTAGTCGTTCGCGGATACGCCGGCGTTCTTGTACGCGTCGGCGGCATACGCCTGCACGGTCTTGGACGAATCCTTGAACAGGGTGTCGATGCCGCCGACCGCCTGCTCGTAGCTGGCATACGCGCCGACGGCGCTTTTGCCCACCCCTATCAATGCGGTGCCGAGCGCCCCCACGCCTGCGGCCAAGCCACCGACACTGAGCGTGGCCAAGCCCTTGACGGAGTCGCCCACGCTCGACAGTTTCGCCTTAATGTCGGCGCCGACCGCGCTGAACGCGCCTTTGATGCCGTTGGCTGCGCTCGACGCCATGGGGGCGATTTTGTCGAACACGTTGCCGACCGCGCTGCCCACGGGGGCGAGGTATCCGCCGATCGCACCGCCAACCGCCTTGAACGGAGAGGCGATGGTGCCGGCGAACTTGCCGATGGCGGCCTTGGCGGGCGCGAACCGCTGGTTGAGACCGTAGGAGAAGTCGGTGCCGAGCTGCTTGGCGATGGCGGCGCCGTTCTTGAACGGAGCGGCGATCATGCCGCCCCATTTGCCGACCGTGCCGGTGATGGTGCCGGTCAGCTTATGGACAGCGCCGCCGATCCTGCCCATGACGCCCGCACCATCGAGCATGGCCATGTCGGCGTTGACCCAACCGGCGCGGAACTTGCTCAACCCGCTGGTAATCGGACCGCTGATCGCGCCGGCGAGACTGCCGAACGCTCCGGCCAACCCGGTGGCATTATCCTTGCCTGCATCCAAATCCCGGAATCCCATCTTGAATCGCGCGAACATGCTCTGGTTCGCGATGGCGAGCGCTTTGGCTTGTGTTTCCGCGTCCTTCTGAACGGTGGAGAGGGTTTCCTGGGCGGATTTGAGGTTGCCGGTGGCTGCGGCGAGTTCGACGTCGGCGAGTTTGACGCGTTCGCGTGCCGCTGCGAGTCGTTGTGATGCGGCGGCTGCCTGTGCGCTGTCGGCGCCGTGCTGTTTGACCGCGTTCGCGTATGCGTTTTCGGCTTGGATGGCTGCTGCGGTGGTGGTCTGCTGCTTGATCCTCGCTTTGGAGACCGCGGCGGAGGCGGAGGCGACGTCTTTGGAGAGTTGTTTGACCTGGTCGCCTCCGACGTTTTTCATGGCGTCCTTGGCGGTGGTGCCGAGTTCCTTGCCGAGTTGTTTGCCGGCTTTCGTGCCGGCGCCTTTGAGGGAGTCGGCGAAGCCTTTGGCTCCTTCGCGTCCGGAGCCCGCCATTTCGTTTTTGACGGTTTTTTTGAATCCGGTCATGACGGGGAATACGCGGACGGCTCCGGTGCCGACGATCTTCGCCATGGTGGTCTCCCTCTATTCGGTTATGTCCTCGATGGTGGTGGGGATGATGATTTCCTCGTCCAGCTCCGCGAGCGCCTTGTTGATCTCGTCCGGTGTGGTTTTCGCGGCTTCGATCTGGTTGCGGTGGCGTTGCATGGTCCATGGCATGATGTTTTCGGCTGCTTTGCCGTCGCCTATGGTGGCGGCGAGTTGGAGCAGGTCGATGAGTCGTGCGGGGTATGCCCAGTCGGCGAGTTCGGCGCACAGGGGGTTGCCGGGGTCGTCGAGGAGTTGGCCGGTGAGGTCCCAGGCTTCCCTGTAGGCGATGGCGGTGCCGATCTGGTTGGCGCTGATGTTGTAGCGTTCGCGGAATGTGGCCGTGAACGCTTGCCGGTGCTCATGGTGGAGGCGGGCGAGGGCTGTTATTTTTCCAGGACGAGCTGGTTGAGTTTTTGGAAGGTTTCGAAGTATTTGTTGGCCATGTCGATCATGGATGGTGTGGGTTGGGCGAGGAATTTCTTTGCGTCGTCCTTGCCGGCGATTTTTTCGATGAGGCGGGTGAACTGGTCGACGCTGGATACGTCGCCTTCGGTGATGTCGTTGACGTCGTCGAGGCTGAGGTTCAGTGGCATGCTGATGATGGTGCCGTCGGGGAATTTGCCGTAGAAGTGGTTGTCGCCGATGGCGTATTTGCATTTCGCGGCCTGGGCGAGCTGTTTGAGTGCGGCTTCTTCCTGTTCGCTGGTCCAGTCGTCGAAGTCGATGTCGGGGATGGTGTTGGTGGTCATGGTCGGGTGCCTTTCGATGATCGTGGGGACTGCATGGGTTTGTCGGGTTGGTGGGGGTCTCCCGCAGCGACCCGACTGCGTTGCGGGAGACGTTTTGGTTAGGCGGCTGCGGCCACGGGTATGGTCGTCGTGCCGCTGGTCTTGGCGCCGATGGTTGCGGTGACTTTGGCGGTGCCCTCCTTGATGAGGGTGAGCGTGTTGCCGTTGACCGTGGCGATGGCCGTGTCCAGTGACGTGAAGGTCGCCTGGCTTGTGGCCATGCTGCTGGTGCCGTCCGTGTAGGTGGCTTTGGCGCCGAGCTTGAGCGTGGCTCCGGCTTTGAGGTTCGTCGGCAGCGTTCCTCCGGTTTCGGAGGTGACCGTCACCGACGTCAGGGTTTTGGGGCGACGAGCCATTCGCGGTAGAATCCGCCCCATTCGTCGTTGCGGATCCAGTCGAAGGTGACGGCGTTGCCGCCGGCCTCGCCTCGTGTGCTCTGGTCGGGTTCGACGGTCTGGATGCGGCCGAGGCCGTTGCGGCGCAGGCTCATGCCGTTCTTGCCCTTCAGCACCTCGAACATGGGGAAGGTGCTGTCATTGTCGCCATCGACGGTGATCATGCCGTTGGCATCCGGGGTCTTGCCGGTGGTGAGCTGGCGGACGACGTCGTTGAATTCGGCGAGCGTGACCTGCAGGGTGCGGCTCTTGGAGCCTCCGAGCTTGTAGCCTTCCTGGAAGAATTCGATGTCGTCTTCCTTGTCGCCGCCGTCCTGCGGGCCGCCGTCCTGTTTGAACAGGCCGACCTTGACGTAGCCTTCTGGGAGCACGAGCGGTGTGGCCGCGCCTGCCGCGGGTTCCACCCATTTGGCTTCGCCGGTGAGCTGCACGGCGAGGAAGCCGGTGATGGGCACGAAGACCTTGGTAAGGTCGTTGCCCTCGACGTCTGCTGTCATGATGATTTCCTTTCCAAAAAATCCGGTTATTCTGTTTCGCGCATCTCGCCCATGCAGTGGTATTCGACGGTGAGATACGAGTGGGCCACGTCGGCCGTGTCGGCGATCGGATAGGGGCCGCTGCACGCCTCCACGCTGGTGATGGGGCTTGCCGCGGCCTGGCTGATCGTCGGATCGGTGAGGAGCGCGGCGATCAGGCGCGCGAGGTCGTCGCACTCCCGGTCGTTCTGACGGGTTCCGGCGCGGATGTTGACGGCGAGTTCCTGGTCCCATTGCACGAGGTCGTATTTCGTGGGCGTGAGCTCGTCGACCGTGATGAGCGGCCTGGCGAGCGGGTAGGGCATGGTCTTCGGGGTTTTGGTGCCGATGTCCACGTCATGGCCGAGCCGGCCGAGCCGGCCCGCCAGGTATTCCACGGCCCAGCGTTTGAGGTCGGCGGGCAGTACGATGGTCGTCATTTCACCTGCCTCATCGCGTTGGCGAGCGTGTGGTGCTTGGTTTCGACGGCCATCGCGTAGTCCTCCTCGCTGCTGACCACCTGCCATGCGTTGCGGTTCCTGAATTCGACGTGCTCCACATACAGGCTGTCCCGGTAGTTGCCGGTGACCACGGGCGCGGTGGCGACGGCGATCTGCAGGGCCTGTTTCGCCTTTTCCTCGCACATCCCGTCGATGCCGGGCTCCTTGAGGATCGTGTCGAAGTACGCCTGGTTGAAGTGCATGTCGGTGTCGCCCATCTTGGCCATCAGCCGCCTCCCGCCACCTGTTCGAGGTCGGCGACCAGGGTGGGCCGCCAACCGGTGTAGGGATTCCTGTCGGAAGCAGGGATCCCGGTCACCTGCCACGTGTCGCCGTTGATGATGATCCGGTCGTGGACCTTGATGTCGATGTCCGGATCCGGGACGATGAGCTGCTTGTCGCTCACGATGCCCTGGTCGCGGGGTTCGCTTGTGGCGGAGTCGACGCTGGAACGGCTATACAGATACCCCTCGAACGCGAGGACGAGCGGGTTCGACCAGTCCTCGTCGTAGACGAGGCCTCCGTCGCCCATGATCGGCCGGCCCCGCTGCCGGGTCATCGGCGTGAGGCTGGCCATGCCGAAATCGCTGATCTCATTGATGCTGTCTTCGAAATTCATCGTGGCCCCCAGTTCAGTCGATACGGGTCGAGCATGGACTGTTCGACCTGCAGGAGCTGCACGCCGAGGGTGGTGCCCCCGTAGGTGAGGTAGCTGACCGATGCGCCGTTGACGGACTGGCTGGCCACGCCGGGCTGGGTGCGCGCCCTCTTGGCGAGGGTGCGCAGGAGTTCGGCGATTTCCGGCACTTCGTCTCGCGGATACCCGTGGTTGAGCGTCACGGTGACGCTTCCGGGCCTGTCCGGCCAGCATTCCGTGCGCAGCTGGATGGTGCCGGCCACGCTCCAATCGATCTGGTCGACGAGTTCCCTGCCGTCGACGAGGATGCTCGTGATGGAGTTGACGTGTTTGGACGGCAGCGTGAGGATGCTGCCGCCGTAGGCGTCGACCTTGAGTGTCTCGTCGATGTCCGGGGTGACGTGCCAGCCGCAGTAACGGCGGATGGATGCCTGTGCGGCCTTCATCCACCATTGCGTGTCGATCTGGGGATTGCCGTCGACGATGTCGGGGATCGGCATGGTTGGCTCCTTCCCTGTCAGGCGGTGGCCGTGGTCACGGGGATCGCGGCCGTGGAGTTGTCGGTCTTGGTCAGGGTGCCGCCGATGATGTTGCCGTCGGTGCCCTTGGTCAGGCTGATGGATTTCACGCCGACACCGGGCGCACCCGGAGAACCGGGATCGCCTTTCGCTCCCGCCGGAATGCCGATGGTCAGCATCCCGTCGGCGAGGGTCGCGGTGGGAACCGTGCCGGCTGCGAGCGCGACCGCTTTGACGCTGGTGATGGCCTGGCCGCCTGCGGAGAGGCTGATGGGGTTGCCGTCGGCGTCGTATAGGGCGATTTCGCCGGTGGCGGCGGTCGGGTCGAGTGGCTTGTTGGTGACTTTGAATTGTGCCGTGGTCATGTCACCCCTCCTTTTTGGTGGTCTTGGCGGACTTGGTGCTGGCGGCGGCTTCGTCGGCGGTGAGTACGCCGGCCACCGGTTCGGCTGCCGGGGTTTCCGGTGTCGGGGCCGTGGCCGGGGCTTCCGGTGTTGGGGTGGGTGCGGCGTGGCGTGGAGCGTCTTCGGGCCGGTATCGGATGCCGTTGATGACCTGCATGTCGATTCGCGTGTTCATCACTTGGCCTCCAGTACGACGAAGTTGGCGGGTCGCCAGATGACCTGTGCGGCGCGCAGTTCGGCGCGCACGTAGGTGAGGTTGCGGCTGGCATAGTCCTTGTGCTGGTTGAACGCCTCGACGGTCAGGCCGCTGCGGTCGAGCAGGGCCATCTGGCGGAAGTCGCCGACGATGGCCTTGCCGGCTTCGATCTGGTCGCATTCGACGAGCGGGCGTCCCCATACGGTGGTGGGTCCGGTGCCGAACGGTCCGTTGCCCATGAATCGTTTGTTGACGTCGGTCATCAGGTCGATCTTCTCGGCGTCTTCGGGGTTGACGAGGATCGCGGACGCGGTGGCGCCGACCGCGCGCAGCTTGGTCAGGGACTTGCGGATGGTGACCACGAGGTTGCGTGCCTCGTCACCCGCCTTGGCCCAGTCACCCGCCTGTACGCCGGTGGTTTTGAGCAGGCCCTTGGGCTGGCCGTTGGTGCCTGTGCCGTTGAGCAGCATGTCGGCGAGCTTGAGCTGGAACGAATAGTCGAATTCGTTCTGCAGGAAGCTGGCCATGGCGGAGTCGTCCTCGAGCAGCTGGTTGGTGACGGTGTAGCCGTCCGCGTAGCCGTAGACCTTCGCGTCGGCGAGCGCGGTGGCGAACGTGGACTGGGGTTTCTGCGTGTCGGTGGCGTCGTCGCCGGTGTTTTCGGGGATGATGCCGGTGTTGCGGGTGACGCTCATGATCTGCAGGTATTCGAAGTCGCCTTTGGTGCTGCCTCGGCTGATGAGGTCGAGGAGTGTGATGGCGGGTCGGTTGACGAGGTCGACGGCGGGCATGCGCGTGGGCTGCAGGTGGGCGATGGGTGTGCCGATGGCGTTGCCTGCCTTGGTCTGGAAGTAGTCGTCCATGGTGCCGATGCGGGTCTTGTCGATGTGGATGGCGCCGCCGGTGCCGAGAGTGTCGGCGGTCTTGTGCCAGGCCTTGTAGGCGATGCCGCTGACGAATCGTTGGCCGAGGTCTCGGCCTTCGAGGTCGTCCGTGTTCTTTTCGGCTTCGCCGAGGCTCTTGGTGTCGCCGGTGAGGATGCCGTCGAGGCGTTTGGTGTTGGCTTCGGCGTTGGCGAGTACCTGCTGGAGGGTTTCGGCCTTGGTGCAGGTGTCGTCGAATTCCTTCTTTTCCGCGGCGGTGAGGTCGCGGTGCTCGTTGTCGGCGTTAGTGAGGATTTCCCGTGCGGCCTTCTTGAGGTCGTTGATCTGCTGCTGGAGATGCATTATGGGTGTTCCTTTCGGAGTGGGTGGTTGTTTTATTGGAGGTTGAGGAGGCGCAGGCGGCGTGTGGCGTTGGTCTTGCGCGGGGCGGGATCCATAACGGTGGTTTTCTCGTCGTGTTCCGACTGCTGGTCGGGGTCGAGACCGAGGATGGCTTTCTTGGCGCTGACCTCGGTTGCCTGGTTCATGCCGATCGGGCAGATGGAGACCTCGTACAGGTCGAGACGGCGCAGCTCGTAGTAGCCGGGGCTGATGGTGCCGTCGTCGTTTTTCTGTCCGTCGACCCATGCACCGTCCTCGATGTCGAACGCGAAGCTCATCTGGCTGACGCGGTTCTCCTTGAGGAGTTTGGCGACCTGTTTGCCGAGTTCGGTGCCGGTGTCGATGTCGCCTTCGACCTTGAGCCCGTGCTCGTCCTCGAGGGCGCTGGTGGTCAGGCCGAGGTTCTTGAACGGGTCGTCGGTGTCGTGGTTCCAGTAGACGGGGATTCCGGCGCCATGATCCGGGTATCGGCTGGCGAGGGTCTGGGCGAACGCGCCCTTGACGATCTTGTCGCCGCCGAGGTCGATGTTGCCGAACACGGCGGCGTACCCGACGAAACCGGTCGTCTCGCCTTCCTCGTTGGTGCGCGCCTTGACCGGCGTGCGGATGGTCTTGGTCAGCATCATGGTTGTCCTTTCTCTGGTTCGTTGGCTGGCAGTTGGGCGTCTCCCCTGCTTTCGGTCTGCCCGTCGTTGGGGCTGGTTTGCCCTCCGATGAGCACGTTGAGCGGGGTGACGAGCCCGCTGCCTTCCTTGAGTTTTCGCCTGTTGAGGAGTTCGCGGGCTTCGTTGGTGGTGAAGATGGGTCTGCCTGTGGCGGTGACGAGTGCCTTGTATTGGGCTTCGGGGTCGCCTCGCAGTTGGGCGTCGCGGTCGAATTCGAGATAGAGGCCCTTGTCGTAGGTCTGCAGTCTGTCGCGCAGGCACAGGTTCAGCGTCTGTTCGAATTGCACGATGTACGGGTCCAGATAGGTGCCGTACAACATTTGCTTGAAGGTGCTGAGGTTGCTGAAGTTGCCTTCCCTGATGCCGATGATCTCGGGTGGGATGCCGTAGGCGTTGGCCACATCGATCTTCACCTTGTCCCGGGCGTTGAGGTCGTCCACGTCGATGGGTTTGAAGCCGTTGAGCGTGGTGGCCTTCATGCCGTCGTCCAGGAGCATTCCGCCTCCGGCTCCGCTGCCGCCGCTGGTGAATTGCTTCATGCCGCGCTGGAAGCGTTCGCGGGTGGTGGAGTCGGGCCATGGCTTGTCTCGTTCGATGACGATTGGGCTTCGGATGCCGTGACGGTTGACCTCGGCGCGGTACTTCAGGCTGGCATCGTATTCATCGAGGATTTCCCGGAGTCGGCGGCGTTTGGGTTCTCCTTTGCCGCTGGCGAAGGCGTAGCCCACGTTCATGATGATGCCGTCCGTGTGGATGTCGAATTTCGTGGGGTTGGCGGGGTCGATCCACACCTTCGCGCCGGTGGGCTCGTCGAAATCATCGACGGTGGGTCGCCATCGGCGTGCGGGGATGCGTTTCAATCGCTGGCCATTGTCCGTCTGGTCGATGATGGCCAGGTATCGGTCGGCCAGCAGTCCGTCCTGGATGAGCGCGTACCAGAATGCGCTGGGCGGGATTGCGGGGTTTCCGCTCGGGTTGGCGACGAGCGTGGCCAATGGCCCCTCGCGCACCCGGATTCGGCTGCCGTCCGTCTCGCGTTTGTAGACCTTGAGGGGCAGGCTGCTGATCATGCGTGCGATGAAATCGGTGACTTCGCGCAATGGGTGGCTTTTCACGCCTTCGCCGTCCGGGGTGGCGTCGTAGGAGAGCAGGGGCTGGCCCGCGTCAACGACTTCGATGCCGTTGGATGCGGCCCAGTCGTTGAGCAGGCCGTTGTGGGCGAAATACAGGCCGGCCATCAGTCGGACTCCGTAATCTGGATGAAGTCGATGCGTTCCTCGGGCAGGAGGATCAGGCCGTCGGCACTGGTTTCGCCGGTGATGTTGTCCACGACGCTCGCGTTTTTGAGTTCCAGCCATTCGCAGGAGTAGGCGGCGAGTGTGCCGTGCCAGGTGACGTTGTCGATGCGGGCGACGATGCGTTTGCCGATGCATCGGCGCAGTGGGTGTCGTTCGAACATGCCGGTTCCTTTCGTCAGAAGGTGAGGAGGTCGTAGGTTTCGTATGCGCTGTGTTCGGGTTCGGGCGGTTCGCAGGTTTCGAGCCCGTAGAGGGACACGGTGATCGCCGCGACGCCGCTGATGTCCACGATTGATTTGCGCCGGTCCCATGCCTCGTTTTCGGCGATGACCTTGGTCACGCCGCCTTCGATGGCCTGGTCCACGAGCGGCTGTGGCGCGTGGATGAGCCGGTGTTCGCGCACCCGGTCTCGCAGTCGGCCGGTCGCGAGTCCGATGTGGCTGCCGTCGATTTCGTGGACGGTGAAGCCGAGCTGCTTCAACGGTTCGATGAATTCCATGGCCGGGCATCCCTTGGATTGGATGGCGACCTCCCACATGCCGGATTCCTCGGCGAGCCGTTTCATGTAGTCGGGCACCCACATCAGGCCCTTGCGGCGTTCGCGCAGGCTGACCACGGGGTTGCCATTGGCATCGAGCACGGCGGCGGCGATCCAGGTGTGGGATCGGTCGACGCTCACGTCGATTCCCCACACGGTGCGTGCACCGGTGGGGATTCGGATGTCGAATGGTTTGGCCAAGGTGTTCGTCCAATCGTTGGCGTCGATGTAGCCTTCGACCTTCGCGGTGACCCATTGGCAGAGGTCTTCGGTCCGGTAGCCGGCGTCGGTCATGCCGGGGATGTCGGCGAGCACGCCTTCCACTGTCTGCGAGCCGAATCCGATGCTGGGGTTGGATTGGAGTATCGCTTCCAGATCGTCCTTCGGGCAGTCGGGTTCGGCGCTCCATTCGAACAGTGCGAGGGAGCAGTCGTGGCGGCCTGCGTATTCGGCGGCGTCCATGAGTCCTGATTCGACGGTGCGGTGCCAGGAGTCGATGAATTCGAGTGCCGCGTCGCGCTGTTGGATGAGTACCACGCTGGTGCTGTCGCCCGCGTTGCTGATGCCCCAGAGTTGGCCGTTCCAGAAGCTCTTCATGGTCGGGCTCAGCGCGTTCCATGCGGCCCAGTCCTTCTGTTCTCGCAGTTCGTCCATGATGACTCGGGCTGCCGGCTTGCCTCGCGCGTTTTTCGCGGCGCGGATCTCGTAGACTGCGAGCGTTCGGCTTTTGATGTATTCCTTGCCGTTCGTGTCGCTCACTTTGGCGGTCGCGGCCTGCAGGGTGGGGATGGCGGCGGATTGTTCCTCGATGGTTTCGGGTTCGGGGTCGCACCAGAGTTTGACGCTGTTCCATGGTTCTCGGGCGATGTCGAGGTTCTGCGCGGTGCCGACGATCTTGAATCTCAACGGGGGCACGCGGTCGGGGTGGCGTTGGCTGTCCACGTGCAGCCACCATGAGGCGAGCACGCTGGCCACCAGGGTCTTGCCGTTCTGCCGGCCGACGAGCACGATGATGCGCCGGTACCGGTAGGTGATCCCGTCCTCCAACAGCTCCAGGGCGTGGATGAGCAGCCACTGCTGCCACGGGTAGAGTTCGATGTGCAGGATCTGGCGAGCGTAGTCGATGACCTCGAAGCCCAAGGATGTGTCCGGGGTGAGCTCGCGCAGCGGCTTCGTCCACAGCCTCGGTTCGGTGCGGCCGTAATGCTTCGACATGGCTGCTCCGATCCTCCCAGGTCTAGATGCCGAACTTGCGGCGACGGAACGCCGTGAGCTCGTCCACCGGCTCGCTGTCCGATTCGGCCGCTGCGGCGCCGGCGTACTCCTTGAGCTGTTTCCTCGCCGCGGGCGTCGCGCCGAGCTCTCGCAGCACGTTCATCAGGTGAGGCACCAGATACAGGGCCTTGGTGACCTCCTGCCCCTGGCCGTGGCGCAGCGCGTAGTCGATCTGCCGGGCCACCGCCCGTCCGGTCGCCACCAATGCGGAATCCGCGTCGGTGATGGCCAGCGCCTTGAGCGTCGCCTCATAGCTGGCGGTGATGCCCTCATGATCGCCAGGCTTGTCCAATAGGCGCATGCGCTTCTCCGACAGGGACAGGCACGTGCTCATGGCCGCGGAATCACCCTGCTTGGCCAAGGGGTATTCGATCCTGAACATGGCGTCGATGCGTTCCAGCTCGAGCTGGCGTTCGGTGTCGTAGTCCTTGCCCTTGCGCTTCTCGGCCAGGGCACGGCGTATCGCCGCCTCGGCCGACGTGACGGTCTTGAAACCAAGCTCGTCACGAATCCTTTGCAACGGTTCGGCGCCCATGAACATGTCAAGAGCCCGCTGATCCTTGGAAGCACTCATAATCAACCCCCAATCAGCCGAACTGGCGGCAAAAACAACCCAATTACCAACCAAACGAACCGAGCCACCGGAAAACAACCGGAAAAATACGCCCCTCAGAAACGGCGGAATAAAACCGATTCCGAGCCATCGCGCGCGATAGGGTGGTCAGGTCAGGAGAGGGAGGTCTGGTGCGCGCGGGAGGGGAGGCCCCCCGAAACCGTCTGGCAAATCCGAACGCCCCTACCCCATCGGCGTCGGGTCAGACGCCCAACGACGTGTAAACGATCGCGCCGGACGCACGGAACGCATCAAGCACCATCTCGATGTGGTCATCGCGCTCGCCGATGTGAAGCACGGCGCGGGCACGCCGGCCACGGGCCAGGCCGATGGGCGCGAACGCCTCAAGCCTGCCTTGCTGCGCGGTCACGGACCGCAGATGCCCGGCCTTGGCGAGCGTCGGCCGGAGCTTGGCCTTGCGCGTGAGATGCCTGACCTTGTTGTATTCGGCGCGCACCGGCGGCATGTATCGGCCGATGATCAGTATCGTGCACGACGGATCCTCGTCGAGCATCATGGCCAATCGTTGGCAGATGCTGTGGTCGTTGTCCATGACGCAAGTCCTTTCGATTGGTCGGCTACCACCAGGCGGGGATGACATCGCCCAGGTCGAGCCGGGGCTGGCCGGCACCGCGCTCGCGGTTGCATTTGCGGTGTGAGTGGCGGAAGCCTGCGGGATCGTCCTGCAGGTCTGGATAGTCGCGCACCGGATAGTAATGGTCGAGCTCATGGCTCATGTCCGTGGTGCCGGGCGGCACGCTGTAGTCGATGCGGCCACGGCATATCCAGCAGTCGGCTGCGGGATCGTCTAGGGCGTCCAGCCGTTTGCCGTCTTCGAAGAATGCCTGTTTGGCTTTTTTGAATGCCCTGTTGTGGGTACGGTTCGAACTCATGCCGGTACCTTGGCTGGATATGCGAGAGCCCCGAAACGGTTGTCCGTTCGGGGCTCTCAGAAGATTTGATTAATGGTGCTTACACCAAACACCACATGTAGCATGTATACCGCGCCAAATCGGATTGCACCAGCCCCTTCGGCGTGTCGCAAGCCCAGCGCCCAGTTTATTTGCCGTTGAGCTTGCGCAGGATGCTCCCGATCTGGTAGGTGCGACGACCATCGGCATCCTCCGGCCCCACGATGATCTGCCCGTCCTTCGCCCAGCGTTGGATGCTGCGCTTCGACACCTTGAGCCCCCATGACTTGAGCCACCGGCTCAGCTCCCCCGCCGTGAACGTCTTCGTGCTCACGGACAATCGCCTCAGCGTCTCGGCCCTCAGCCAAGTCAGATCGATGAGACCACCGCACTCATCGCAATACGCGACCTTGGCCGACAACGACGCATACACCTGAGCCTCGCACGACGGACACTCACCCGCCCACGTGCGAGGCTCACGAGGCACGAACATCCGCCACGCCTCGCCAATCAGCTCATGACCGGTCACCGCGAGCTGAGCCGCACCAGCCACCCGGGCGAACCCATCCATGTTCACCAGCCCGGTGATCAGGCTCACCGTGCTCTCATCCTCACGCCGACGCACACCGGCCAGCAGATACACGCTCAGACCATAACGTCGAATCCGCTCAAGCAAATCAAACGGGCGCTCGCTGATCGGCAGCGGGGCGTTGCCCTGATTGCCTTTGGCTCCCTGGTTCCGTGGTGAGGGACTGGCCTGTTTCGCCGCCACCAACTCCAGATCGGGGATCAGACCGGCCAGCTGCAGCATGTCCGTCTGCCAGCACCAGGCGCACGCCTTGCACACATAGTCATCATCGGCGAGCGCGGTGGTGTTGCAGACTGGGCAGATTCGCTGTTTTTGGTTCATGTGGTCTTCTTTCTTGGGTTGCGGGGTTTGTAGAGTTTTCCTCCCCAGATGCCGGTGAGGTGGTGGCTGTTGATGGAGTGGGTGTTGGCGTAGTGTTCGCAGTTTTGTTGGACGGGGCATGTGGCGCAGATTCGTTTTGCTGCTTGTTCTTCGGCGGGTGTGCTGGGGAAGAACAGGTCTGGGTCTGCGGTTTTGCAGGCGGCGTGTGGCAGCCAGTCGGTCTCGCTCATCATTGGAATACCCAGATGCCGAGTTTGATGATGAGCAGGACGACAGCTGCCGCCCATCCGGTGACGGTTACGATGCTGGCGATGTTGACGAGGATGTCGGTGATTCGATTCGGTTTGTTGCTCATTGTCGTCCTATTCGATGGTGTATTCGCGTGGGTGTTCGTCTCGCTGGTTTTGTCGTTTGATGCGGCTGATGAGTCGTTGGGCCGCACGGTCGGCTCCGTGACTGGTTAGGGCCCACGTGTGGTGTCGTCGTTCGTATTCGCGGCGGGTGCCGTCGGTGGCGAATTCGTTGATGAAGATGTCGTATCCGATGCCGGTGCGGATGATGGTGACTTTGTATGTGTGTTTCAGGATTGCCATTGTGGTTCCTCCGGTATGTCTCGATCCAGAACTTGTGCGAGGAACTTGTTGAGTGCCTGCACGTCCCGCCAAATCGATTTCATGTTCTCCGGAGTCGGCGAAGCGGATTTTGAATTGTCCTGCTGGCGCGACTCCCATCATGAGCGTGGCGTAACCTTTGGTTTCGATTTCGATGGACTGTTTGACGCTTATTCCGTCCATCCTTTGTCGGCTCCGTCCGCGTGGTCCCAGTCGCAGGAGATGCCGGCGTTGCTGTCGTGTGCGATACAGGTCACGCGGCGGCTGTCCGGCATCGTGATCGTGCAGGTTTCCCACTGGGCGTTGTAGGTGGAGCATTCGCTCTGGGTCACCGCTTCGGTGTGTTTATCAGCCGAAGAGTCGATGGGAGTGCCCTCGCATCCGGCGAGCGCGATGATGCCGAGGATGGTGCAGATAAGCGTGCTGATTCTTGTGGTTTGTTTCATGATTCTTTTCCTTGTGTCGTTACCGTGGCTGGGCGGAATGGGGCGAACATGCTGATGCTGCCGGATTTGATGGAGTGCTTGGCTATCTCCAAGTCCCCCATGCTCCAGTCGCCGTCCTCGCGGATGCATACCGCCGTGTCGCTGGAGATCCACCAGAGATTGTCCGTGTTGTCGTACCAGAGTCCGTCATGGTCCGGCAGCTGCGTCGTACAGTCGTGCGCTTCGGGGCCTTCTTCGTCGGCGTCTCCGAGGAATGCCTTGGGCGTGAATGTCAGACTGATCTGGCAGTTGGCGGCGAGCGCCGTTTTGATGAGGCTGATGATGCCGTCGTTGTTCATGGTTTCTGTCCTTTCTGTGGTTATCGGTGGTCTTGTGTGACGGTGAGTGTTCGGATGTGTGGTTGGAGGATTGCCGTGCCGTGTTTGGGGTTGAGGGACAGGATGCGCAGTTGTCCGAGGCAGAGGTCTCGGTCGTGGAGCACGAACCTGGTGAGCTGGTATTCGGGGGTGAATGGCGGGATGGCTTTGAGGTATCCGTCGATGATCGTGCCGTCCACGGTGGTGATGATGCACCGGTGGCCGTCGAGCTCTTCGGGTGTGGCTGTCCGCCAGTCGATGGTGGCTTGCACGCTGCCCATCACGCGGCCTCGTCCAGTTCGCCCCGGTCGATGGCCTGGCACAGGAGTTCCACGATGCGGGCCGCGTCGGTGCCCTGGGCGAGCAGTCGGGTGACGTGTGGCAGCCAGCGCAGGCGCTCGCCGTCGTCGGGTTGGCGGTTTTTGAGCGGTGTGCTGGTGTCGAGGATTTTGCGGGCTCGGCGTTCGAGTTCCGTGGCTTGGTCGCTGGCTGTGGTCGTGGTTTCGGTTGGGGTGCCGATGTTGAGTTCGCGGCCGCGTTTGAGCCAGTTGCGGTAGGCGGCGGCGAGGTCGTATGGGATTTTCCCGTTGGCGAGGCAGGCGTCCTTGAACTTTCCGAGTTCCCAGTCTGGGTCGAGCCCGTAGCTGGCGGCGAGCGCGGTGAGGTCCGGTGTCGGCCGGTAGAGGGCGAGCGCCTGTTTGCGGGAGTCGAACGCTTGTTCGATGGTGATTTTTGTTTTTTGCGTGCGAGTACTCTCTCTTGGTGGTTCTAATGATGGTTCTTTAAGAGATTGGGTGTCATGGGTGACACCCCGTGAAGTCATGGGTGACACCCCGTGATAGTCACCGGTGACACCCCGTGAGGTCATGGGTGACACCCCGTGGTCGGATTGCGGGGTGTCATGGGTGCTACCCCGTGAATCTGACGGGGTGTCACTGGTGCTACCCCGTTTTTTCGTGGTTTGCTGCTTTTTGCGTTTTTTGTATTCGACGTGGTTATGGCCGTCGAGGGTGATGTGGTAGACGTAGGGGCTTCGGTCTGCGCGGTAGCGGGTGCCGTAGTCTTCGTCTCGGGTGATGAGCCCGTGGTCTTCGAGGTAGCGCAGGGCTCGTTGCACGGTGCTTGCGCTGGCCTCGCCTTCGGCCATGAGCCGGTCGATGCTTGGCCATGCGCGGTTGTTCTCGTCCGCGTAGTCGCACAGGATCAGCAGAAAGAGTTTGGCGGAGCGGTCGCCGACCTTGATTCGTTTCGCGCGTCCGTAAAGCAGTGAGCTCATGATTCCCCCTCATAATAGAAGACCTGTTGCGTGGATGCGGCGGGCCGGTATGGTTCGCCTTCGGTGATGTCGGCGTCATCGGTTGTCTCGGGTTCGCCGGTGGGTATCTTCCACCCGAATGCGGGTGGTTCCTCGAGGATCCACAGGTGGCGCATGTTGGCGACGTTCTGGACGAGGTGTTGCGGCGGGTAGCATTCGACGGCCCACACGTCGGGGCCCATGGTCTCGTTCTTGATCTGCTGCAATGCGTCCCAGCTGATGCCGTCGCGGTATTCGAGCGTGTATTTGTCGATCTGGACGCGTGTGATGGCTAGGCGCAGCAGGCCGCTGGCTTGGTCGCGGAACAGCATGGCGCTGTAGTCGCGACTCCTCCAGCAGCGCAACGGCCGTCCGTCCGAATCCCCGATTTCGACGTCGTCGAGCCAGTCCATCGATTGTTCGACCATGTGACGGGATTTCACGCGGTTCTTCTCGTTTTCGACCCATCTGCCCATGTGATGTCACCTCTTGAGTAGTTTGAGGGCGGTCTGGTGGCCGGTGTCGGTCAGGCTCCAGTTGCCCTCGATGTCCGGTTGTATGAGCCCGCGCTCCTCCAGGCTGGCGAAGGTGCGCGAATTGTTTTCGTATGCGGGGTAGGCGTTGCGGTTGAGCATGGCGATCAGTGTTTCGACCATGGTCGGCGAGAGTCGTTGGCGTCTCATGGCATGTCCTCCACTCGGGTCCACAGTCGTCGGCTGGCCGATGACACCGCCTTGCGGGTTTCACGCAATCGGGCGAGCGTGATGGTCAGGTCTTCGAGCACGTCCTCGGGCGCGCCTTGGTCGCGCAACCGGCCCGCGCTGGTGGCCAGCTGGTCGATCAGCATTCCCATGGCGTCGAGTTCGCCGCACGCGGCCGCCCATTTGCAGCGTTGGCGTGCCGTCTGGCGTCTACTCGGCATCGTTATCGTCGTCATGGTCGTCTCCTCCCTTCGTGACCTCGATGAGACTGCCGGCGAGCGCCTGTGTTTCCGCGTCGCTGGGCTTGTATCCGAGCAGTTCGAGGGCTTGGTAGTAGTCGTTGATGTGTTGCAGGCTGTCCAGCTGGTTTTTGTTGGTCCATGCCCCGGGGTTGATGTCGGCTTCGCGGCGTGCGAGCAGAATGAGGATGAGTTGGAGTTGGCGTGTGTTGCCTGTGCGGGCTCGGCGGCGTAGTTCGTCAAGGTTTTTGCCTGTGGTTATGTGCCAGATGCCGTTGTCGGGGTCTTTGCCGGTGATGGGCAGTGGCGTGGTCATGCGGTTGTAGGCGGCGATGGTCTTGTCTGACCAGTTGATGTCGCCGGAGCCTGCGGGGAACCGGTATTCGTCGTTGCCGAGGATTTCGCCGTCTACCAGGTGCAGGAGGGCCTGTTGCATCATGGGTTTCTTCCATGTGTTCTGGGTTTTATGGATCCATTCGGCGCGCAGTGCCTGGCTGGCATCGTGCAGTTCCCGTGCCTTCTTCGTCTGTTCGCGCGCGTAGGCTCGGCGTTGTTTTTCGGCTTGTTTCGCCCGGTTGGCGTTGTCGATCTGGTCTTGGGGGATGCGCTCGTAGACGATGGCCCTGTGGTCGGTTTCGTCAAGGCCGATGATGGCGTCGATGTTCGGCTTGCTGCCGATGAGCTTCTGCCATTGTTTTTCGAAGCTGGTGTTTTGGATGTTGGTGATGCAGGTTGAGTATTGATAGCCTTCCGGCGCGTCATTCCACCAGTTCGAGGGTGCTTGGCAGGTTTTGAGTCCGGCGCGGTGCAGGTAGTCGAGCGCCTTGTTCATCCACGCGGTTCCCTTGCGTTCCTCGCGGGCTTTGCGCACCGTCCAGCCCCAGTTGTTGGTTCCGGCCTGGCGTGCGAGTTCCTGCTGGGCGGTTTCGTCTCCTTGGAATTCGGCGAGCACGTCCAGGTCGGATAGTGACAGTTGGTTGAAGTCCTTGGCGAGGGCTCGGGTGAGGCGTGGGATTCCCGCGATTTTGAGGCGGCGGCGCACGAAGTCGGTGCTGCGGCCGGTCTTTTCGGCCATGTTCTCGATGCTGCTGCCCAGGTCGAGCAGTCCCTGGTAGGCGTCGGCTTCCTCGATGGGTGTCAGGTCGTGGCGTTGCGTGTTCTCGATGACCATGAGCTCGCGTTCGTCCTTGGGCGAGAGTTCCATGATCCGGCATGGCACCTGTGCGAGTCCGGCCTGTTGGGAGGCGGCGAGTCTCCTGTGGCCGATTACCACCCTGTAATCGGTTGAATCGGTGATGGGGGTGACGACGAGCTCCTGCTGGATGCCGTGCGCGCGGATGCTGTCGGCGAGCGCGGTGATGTCTCCGATGTCCTTGCGGGGGTTGTTGGGGTTCGGCTTGAGTCGGGTGGTGTCGATGAGGGTGATGGTGGGGGTCATTTCGTGCGGGTCACGCTCCTTGGTTGATGGCTTCGGCGAGTGCTTGGGCGGTTTGTCGGATGCCGGGGTTTGGGGTGATGGTGGTGAGGTGGAGTGCGAGGTCGGCGACGAGTTGGGGGTATTCGTCGGTGTGGGCGAGGATGGTTATTCTGCTGCCTCCGTTTTCGATGTGGGTGGTGTTCCAGTCGGCATCGGTCAAAGTGATGCCGGTGGTGTGTCCTGTGGTGTTGATGATGGTGCTCATTGGTTCTCGCGGTTCTCGTAGTTTTGTGGTTCCTGGTTGATGGTGTGGGGGCGGCGTTTGCGGCGGGCTTTCTGTCGTTGGTGTTCGATGGTTTGGCGGCGGTGCTTGTGTTTGCTCACTTGGTGGTGTCCTTTCGGTCGTGGGGGTGTTGGCGCAGCATGTCGGCGAGGCGTTGGCTTCGGCGTTGCAGGTTGTCGTGGATGGTTCGCCCGGCTGGGGTTGCGGGTTGCCAGTCGGGCAGTTCCGGCGTGCTGATGGGTCGGATGGTCAGGTAGACGCCTTCGGGGCGGGTTTCGTCGGCGTAGCGTTTGCTGATCTGCCAGTGGATGATGCGGCTGTCGTTGGAGATCACTCCCTCGCGGTTTCGGCCGGGGTATCGGCTGTTGGTGGTTTGGAGCGCGTCGCCGATGGCGCGTTGGAGTTTGTCGAGGTCGCCTCCGCCTGAGGTTTTCGCGGTCTGCCATGCGGGCAGGTCGTGGAGCTTGTCGGTTCGGGGCACTCGGATTTCGCCGGTGATGGAGATTGGGCAGTCGTAGGGTTTGAGTCCGCTGGCGGTCATCATGCTGACGGCCGTGCCGCGGATCGCGGCTTCCCAGGATTGCAGTCTTGCGTCGACGCTGACCGCTTTGCCGTGTTTGGTTCGCCATGGTTGGACGCTGCCCTTGGTGATGGGCGTGCCCTGCACGATGATGTCGAGCGGTTGGCCGTTGTTGTCGTTGCCGTTCATTGTTCGGCTCCCCGATATTGTGCGATGACGACATAGCAGTCCTTGTGGCGGCGGTCGGGCGCGATTTCCACCCGGTATGAGCCCTTGGGCTGGAAGCCGACGAATTTCGCGTTGCGCAGGCAGCGGCGCAGTTCGAGGGCGCGGCGACGGCTTTTGCCTTCGGCGACGATGGCCGGACGGTCGGGGAATCGGCGCAATGCCTGAGCGATCTGCTTCCATTTGCTGGCGGTTCGCGCAGGGGCGGTCACGATGTCATCGGGCCAACGTTCGATGAACCGGACGCTGCGCAGCAGTTCCAGATCGGTGTCGGACGCGGTGACGTCGCCTGTTTGGGGTGTTTCGAGCTTGCTGATCTCCGTTTCCACGGACTGCGCCGAGCCCAGTCCGAGATGCTTGAAATACTGTTCGCCTGTGATTGGCTCGGCGCTGGTCTCGGTTTGTGTGGTTTTCGTTTCTTCGGCTGTTTGGGGTGCCGGCGTCTCGGGGGCCTGTTCGGGCAGTGGCGATGGCGCCGTCTGGGGTTCAAGGCCGGGACGGTTGATGCCGTGCGCGCGGCAGTATCGGCCGACAGCTATCTTTTCGTTGGATTCCAGCGAATCCCAGCCCTGGTCGATGGCGATGTTGTAGAGCTGTTTGACTTCCTCGGTCGTGTATTTCGTGGTCATGATGCTCCTTGGTTGGTCCATGGGTCATTTGCTGTGGATGGAGGTTCGTAGTAGCCGTCCTGCGGTGGTTGCGGTTGCGCGTGCCGGTCTCGTTGGATGCGGGTGATGGCGGTGGTGGCGCGTTGCAGGCTGGGGCCGATGTCCTCGATGACCCAGCGTGTGGACCAGCCGGTGCCGCCGTCGCGTTTCTCGAACCGGTTGGTCTGGGGTCGTACCGTTGCCAGTACCTGGTCGCCCTTACGGAGCGATGTCACGATGTGTTCGGCGAGTTCACGCCATGCCTCGCACTGCCAGCTGGTGGGCGTGACATCGACCGGATTGCCGGCCGTGTCCTTCTCCCAGCCGCTGGATAGGATGCGCAGATTCACGACGGGTATCCCGTTGCCCGTGGTCCGGTATTCCGGGTCAGCGGCCAATCGGCCCCTGATGATCGAGATGCTTGGGTCTTTGGCCAAATCAGTCTCCCTTCGGTTCTTCCTGGTCTTCTTGGTCTTGGTCTTCCTGGTATGTGGTGGACGGCAGCAGCACGCCGACGGTGAAGCAGTACATGCCGCCGAGCATCGGCGCTCCCTTGCCCTCATGGGCCCCGGCCAGTAACAGAGCCAGACCGGCGAGCGCGAGAATCGCTGCGGTGGCGCGAATGATGTGCTCGCACATGCCTATTCCTCGAATTGGGCGATGAATTCCTCCATCGCCTTGCGGGTGACGCGCCGCCAGCTTCTGGTTCCCCGTCGGCTTGGCGGACGGAATGTGGTGAGAGTGCCGTTGTTCGCGGCTATGAGGAGTGCGTGATAGTCGATGTTCCACACCTTCGCGGCCGAGTTCAGCGTCCAGGATTCACGCTCGTTGAGCGGTGTCTGGTTGACGGGGATCCTCACGCCGTATTGGTCGGCGAGCGCCTTGCGGGCCTGTTTCGTGGTTTCGGCGCGCACGCCCTGCTCGTTGAGCCTGGTCATGAGGGCCACGTGTTCGAGGATCTTGGTTTCGCTCATTGCTGGTCCTCTCTTTCGGTGAGGTATGGTTCGAGTTTTTCTATTGCCCACGGGAGGGCGAGCAGTACGCCGCTGGCGACGTAGATGATTAGGGCGATGGTGTTGCCGATCGGGTGGGAGCAGCCTTCGTGGGTGAGCAGCCATGCGAGGGAGAGCAGCATGACGATGGCGAGCGTGATGGTTTCACCGTTATGCTTTTTCTTCGGGGTTCGCATCGATGCTCACCCCCTTGGGCAGATAGTCGGCGAGTGTGATGGATGGCAGGAATCCTGCGTCCGTTTTGGCGTCCATCAGGAGCGCTTTGCCGATCTGGTCGGCGATGGCGCTGCTCATGCTTCGGACGAAGACAGGTATGCCTTCGGCCAGTTGAAGGCCTAGAAGGTTGCTGTCCTGTTCGCCTGCGCTGTCGAGGGTGGCGCGTGCGATCGGCGCTGTCCTGCCACCAATGCTTACGGTGAAGTCGAAGATGATAGGTTGGCCACTCATCACGCCGCCTCCTTGGATGCTGTCACCGTAGAATCGTGCCTATGGGTGGTCTGGTTTCCTTCTTGCAGTGGGTTTGGTCGGGTATCGGTGGTTTGGGTGGATTTGTCGGTCTGCTTGGCGGCGGTTGCGGCGTCTTCGCCTTGTTCCAGACGGGTAAGTCGAATCTGCTCGCGAAGAAGGCGAACCGCATTGCGCAGGAAGCCAACAGGATCGCCGCTGACGCGAAGGGGGTCGCCGAGGAGGCCAACCGTCTTGCCGGTAAGGCGAACGAGATAAGCGCAGACGCGAATGCGATCAGCCAGAGGGCGTTGAGCGTTACTGCGGATCAGACGGTCTACAAATGGCGGGTTGAATTCGATGGCGAATCGTCGACCGTCTTCCTGCTCAACGACTGCCCCCATGAAGCATCTGACGTTCATGTGTTCGTCCGCCACGAGGACCAGACCCTCATGGACAGGCTCATCGATAAAGTACTTGCGTTCGGCGAGATACCGCTCAAGGACGAGTTGTTCACGCAGAAGGTAATCGAAGATCAGCGTTCCATCGACAGGCTCAACTCCAGTGCCGGGTTCGTTTACATCGGGGTCGGCGGGTATGACGTCACCGTCCATGTCGCCTACACCACGGAACTCGGGAGCAGACGCAGCGATGAGATCAAGCATCGCCTGACCAATGGCCAACGCCATTGAATCCTTGTCGTTCATCACGCCACTCCTCCCAATGAGAGCAGGAAATTGAATATGAGGAACGTGACCACGACCATCACGATGACGAACACGACGGGGTGATCATCCACGAGACGCGTGAGCAGAAGGAAGACAGCTATCAATACGGCAACGATTGTCAAGGCCACAATGAACACGGATGCCGTGAACGGCAGTGTTTCAATATACTTCTCGACCATCATGCCTCCTTATGGTTTGGGGTATCCCTTCGCCGGGCTAGATTGGAAAGCGCCAACCAAGCAACCAACCCAACGAAGGGAAGAATGAAATGAATATTGATCCGACGATGTTTGACCAGGAATCGATTAACCAGATACTCACGAATCTTGGTGACGATGCCGAGAAAGGCACGAAAATCCTTGTCTTTCTTGAGAAACTCAAGAACCTTCTCAATGGCATCGGCAAGAAGCACGGACAGGTTGGAGAACCGTCTTCCGAGACCGAGAAGGAATCCATTGATGCGGCAACGCCTGATGTCGATAGACATGCCGGTGAGCCTGACGCCGGTTCTAGCCAGAGAGACGACCGGTCGGACGAGGAAAGTATGGGAGAACTTGCCGAAACCGTTCGGATCCAGCAGGAGGTGCTCGTAGAAACGGTCGAGCTCATCGAACAAATCGCGAACCGCCAGCAGTCGCTCACGCGCAACCTTCAAGCCGCCATCGACATGTTCGATCGGCAGGCCGCTTTCAACAAGCAGATTATGGACACGTTCGCCCAGCAGACCGATATCAACAAGAGACTCACCGAGCTTCACACCAGCAGATGACTTATTGGCCGGTTTCTTCAAAGAGGATGCCGGCCACATCACGCCACCAGCTCCTGCGAGCGCGGAACTACCTGCTCCTCCACAATGGTTGCCTCACCCGGCGTAAAACCGAATGCCTCGAACAGACCGACCAGAACGTTAGGTGACGGATTACGCAACCGCTCCGCAGTTTGTAACTCTTCCAGCGACACGTGTAGAGCACCCGCAAAAGCCTCTTCGGATTTAAGACCACTCATTTTTCGCACACGGTCCAAAAATCCTTCGCGCAACACGAAAACCTTAGCCATGTCATACCTCGTTTCATTTCGGTATTGCGGTTTCATCTTGGTATCAGATTAAAGCCGCTCCCCCCCTTTGTCAAACCGAAATGGAATTGAAATTTTGACATGGAATCAATTTGGTTCCATAATGGAATCATGGATAAATACAAGTGGTACGAACGCCTTGTCGGTAAAGACACAATCAAGGACGTGGCGCGGAAGGCGGGTATATCCGCCACTACAGCATGGAGGCAATATGCCGACGGTGCACTTAATTTTTCCGCCGAGAATGTCATCCTCATTGCTCGCGCCTATGGAACCAGCCCAGTCAAGGCATTGGTGACCTTTGGCTATCTGATGGCGCCCGAAGGCACTCTCGAAATCGGTATCGACGAAGCCCTACAGAAAGCGAGCTGGCCTCAGATCATGCATGAGATGGCGCGCAGGATTGAAGCCGACCCAGATAACCCCACCTGGTCAAGTCCCATGGTCACCGAATAATGAGCAATTTCATTGCATAATGCAATGTATGAGTATCAACGATTGGTTCGAGAAGATAACTGGCGGTGAGAGCTATAACGCCGTCGCTAAAAAAGCTGGGGTGCAGGCATCATCCATATGGCGCCAACTCCCCGATCGACTCTCAGAAAAAATGCCGTCGCCATTGCGCGCGCATACGGCAGACCCGCCATTGAGCCCCTAATCATCATGGGGTTGCTCACAGATGACGACATCAAGGCAATCAAAAGCCAGGACGCATTAAGAGATGCGTCAGACGATGAACTCATGGCGGAACTAGGCCGCAGAATCAAAGCCAGTTCCGAAGACCCCAAATGGCAACAGCCACCTAAAGTCGAATAAAAAAACAAAAACGCCCCGGTCGCTCGTTATGAGCGCCGGGGTGTTTTGCTGTTTATGGTTATGAGGCTCGCCTGCGGAGTTCTTCGTAGATCTGCGAGGTCTGCAGTGCGTCTTGCGTTGCGCGGTGATCTTCGGTGTCGCCGATGTCGAACGCCCGGATGAGGTCGACGACGCGATGGCGGTCGAGTTCGGGGCAGAGGGTTTCGGCGAGCGGCAACGTGTCGATCGTGTTGAAATCGGGGAGTTGGATGTTGTTGCGTTGGGCCTCGGCTTGGATGATGGGCGCGTCGAATCGGTCGATGTTGTGTCCGACGAGGGTGTCGGTGCCGCAGAATTCGACGAAGCTCGGCAATGCCTGGGCGATGGTGGGGCTGTCTGCCACGAGGCTGTCGTAGATTCCGGTGAGTTCCGCGACCTTTGCGGGTATGGGTTTGCCGGGGTTGACGAGTTGGCTGTAGGTGCCGGATACCTTACCGTTGCGGATGCGGACGGCGCCGAGCTCGATGATTCGCGGATCCTGGTCGGGCAGTCCGGTGGTTTCGATGTCGATGCATGTGTAGTCGCGCGGCAACCCGTTGACGGACGCAGCTCTGGCCACGGTCTTCGCCTTGCCGAATCGGATCGCCTTCTCGGGGTCGACCTTTCGCGCGAGGTGCGCGAACAGTATGGCGAGCGCGATGAAGAGGAGGATGGTCAGGATTGTGACCAGTATGCTGGAATCCTTGTCGTCGCTGAATGGCGCGTATATGGCGGTGAATGCGAATATCGCGGCGAGTATCCAGTAGAGGGTGCGTTTGCGTATTGTCATGGTTGGTCTTCTTTTCTATTGGCTTTCAATGTAGCTTGCTACTGCTTGGTCTTGCTGAGATCGGCATCGATGAATGCCTCCAGGCTTCCATCGATGTGTTTGATCAAATAATCGGATTGCACTGTCTGCCTTGACGGGGCAAAGGATAGTTCTCCTTGCACATCTCCCCCGGAAGAGGATTTGTCCAGCACCGCTTGAATATCGTTGTCCGAGAGTGAGGGGTCTACGGATTTTGCCAATGCCGGATAGGCAGTACGGACGTCGTCGGGTGTTCCACTGAGATAGACGCACAGATTGGTGTTTTTACCCCAGTATCCATATTCGACGATGTCTATGGTCATGTTTCCGACGTTGCCGTGGGTTCCCTTGGATCCATTGAATGCGCCGAGCCGGTATTCCGTTCGATAGTATCCGCTGTCACGGTTCTGCGGATCGAACTCGACTGCATCCGTGATTGGCGTGGCATTGTTAGAGTCAAACGCTTTGATGAAATCCGCCATTGGCTGCGCCGGTTCGGGTTTTGGTTCTTCCTGCTTTTTCGGTGGAGTCGTGGTTGCGGATTGGTTCTGCGAGGTCGAAGGAGTTGCCTGAGACTGTGTTCTTTCATTTCCGCATGCAGCCAGCGAAGAGCCGAGCGCGATGACGGCGATTCCAGCCAGAAGTCTTTCAGCCCATTTTGCCATTGTCATATCTATTCCCCCTCGTTCTCTTGGCCGTCTCGATGCGGCTATGTTTAGATTTTTACCGTCGTCTTTTGGCATCATTCCGCCACTTCATCTGCCGACAGGGGTTTCGACCGCCATCGATACGCTGTCACGTTCCTTAAATCATCTATGACTATCCGCGGTCGCAGTTCAGGTCGGCATTGCGTTTCTGTATTCCGGTCGAATCGGTCGGCGGCATCACATAGCGCAAGACACAGTTCCTCGACGGATACGACGAGGCTGTACTCCGCGTTTTCCTCGTCGTCACGTTCCCATGTCTTGCCGAGTTTCGAACTCAGTCCAATGCGCAATGAGAACGAGACGCGTTCAAGATTGACGTCATTCCGCATCAGCTTCCCTTGGTCATCCAACTCGTACAGGTATTTGGTCTCCATATTGGCATCGCCGTTGTGAAGCAGTTCGCAGCGCAGCTTGTAACATGCAAGGGCATCAAAGGCCGGCATCGGGTCCTTACCCATTCTTGAGCTAAGGGCATATCCACAGTATTGCCGGTACCAGTCCATGTATCTTTTCCCGACTTTTTTCTCTTCCGGAAAGGCAATCTGCCCGTAGGCATCCGGAATTGTGAGCGCAAGAGCTAGGGCGGCGCCATAGCATTCCGCCTGCAGCGTCTTCCTTACCTCATCGGCAAGGCTTATCTCCATAGGGTTCATCATCTGCGATGCAAGTCTTCTATTCCCTGTCGGCATCATGCCTCCAACCTCGTTGTTCGTTCAGCCAACTCGATGCGGCTTGATTAGATTCTACCGCCGTATATACGGAATCGCCCCGATCGCTCTCTGCGGGCGCCGGGGCTTTGGCTTGACGGAATCAGGGTATTCAATGCGATGATCAGCGCGACTATTGTGCATGTCAGGAAATCGGTGCTCAATCCGCCAACGAAAATCAGCAGGGCGAATATCCATACTCCGATTGCCAGAATACGGAACATGACCATACCGATGGTTCGCCTTTGTCTGCCGATCGATCGGGCATGAAAAAACCCCGTCGCCAGTGGCAATCGGGGTGGGTACAGTGGTAAATATACCTTGGTAGGCGTATGTCGTCAAGTATTCCAGCATGTCACCATTCTGCTGGCTTACGCGCAAACACGTATTTTCCGTCGACCATTCCGTTGACTTCATCGGGCAGTTGGTGAGCTTTAAAATCGGCTGGAGAGAGAGCTTTGTTCCAGCTGCCAATTCTGTTCTGCGCATTACGGAATGGTTTCAGACTGCCCGCGATCGGCCCTTTATGGGGATTCAACACTCCAACAGGTATACGTTCTCGCGCAATGCGTATGGGTTCCGACAGATCGGAGTCGTTAGTCAGAACGAGAGCTGCATCGATTGTGTTCTCGTACATGTCGCGCAACAGTCTTGAAGCCACATTTACATCGGAGCCCTTCTCCTCAATTCGTTGTATATCCACTCCGACATGGCCATTCCGGAGTGAGATGGGCCAATTCTGTGGACCGCGTGGCATTATCCTGCTGAACTGCTGCGCCGTTACGCTCAGCAGTTGAGGCACTCGGCTGCGTGATAACTTATCAACCATGAAGGCATAATTGCTGCGAACTACGTAATGCCCCAAAACGATTTCATCTACCGAACCAGACGCACGCAATGCTTTCAGATAGAAATTCTGGTCAATCGCCGCCGACTGCGAGGAAGAGGCGTTCACACGAGCGGTGCAATAGACCACCGTCAGAGAGGCGTTGGGATCCCAATACTGCGCATACGGCTGTAGCATTCCACGTATGTCAAGCCATCGCCATTCAGGCGTCGAACGCCCCATATGCGAACGCATTCCGTAATACAGATTAAAGCCATCTATATAGGCTCCCACGCGAAATTGACTCATAGTTAACAATTCTACTGGTTATTATTCTAAAATTCATCTCCACTTTTTCCGGCTGGCGTCCGACGCAAAAACAACGGCCAGACGCTTCCTTGTCGTCTTATCATTATCCTGATTTTCTACCGGTTTTACATGCACTTGTTACACCATGTGCGAGTAATGGAGAACATTCGAATAGGCACATCCAGATCTTTGCCGTTCTGACTTGCATAACTTACTTAGTTGAGCTATAATTATTATGTAAACAAAAACGGAACAGTGGAAGGAGGTGAGACATGGATGAGGTCTGGAAAGCGATAGAAGCCATCGGCTCCCTGCTTGTCGGAATCGCCGCAGTCATCGCGGCGGTGAAATCCAAAGGCGATGAGCCGTCACCCGTACCGAAGCCCAAGCCGCCGCATATACGGCGAAGGCCTCGCCGGTAGTACAAGAGCCGCAGATTCCGAATAGTCCTAGTATCCGGAGCTGCGGCTCCCTATCCCCAGACTAATCCATGGAACATCATGAACACAACAAACGCATACAGGCTCGTCTCGCTGATATGTGGCGCGATGTGCCTCATTCTCGCCATCGGCGGTCAGGCCATCGCGGCCGGAACCTTCGGCATGGCCGCCGGGGTGTTCGGCTATCTGTCGGGAGGCCGGAAATGAGCACCGCAAGATATCTCAGCCTCAAGGAGGTCGGCGAGCGCATCGGCACGAGCAATCCGGCCGCGAGGGGGTATCATCTGCCGGAGCCGGACGCGCTGATCGGCACGACTCGCGGCTGGCTGCCTGAGACCATCGATGCTTGGAACGCCGCCCGCCCCGGTCGCGGTGCGGGCGGCGGAAGGCCGCGCAAGAATCGCAATCAGGCCGATTCCCCCACCGCCTGACGAGCCTTGTCGGCGAGCGCCGCAAGGCTCGCGGCGGACCAGTGGGTGTATCCGGCCGTCGTGCTGATTTTTGCGTGGCCCATCATCGCTTTTCTCGCGTCTTCCGGGGCTCCGGCTTCGGCGAGGTGCGTGGAGAAGAAGTGGCGGGCGCTTCGGATGGTGACGTAGGGCAATCCGGCGTCTTCGAGAGAGCGTTTCCAGCGGCGGCGTTCCACGGTGTTGGTGAGCGGGTGTCCCTCGCGCGTGAATATGAGCTGGCCGGGCTGGCATTGCCTGCGTCCGACGAGCGCCCAGAGTCCGAGCCACGTCTGGTTGCTGACGGGCACGAACCGGTTGCCCTGCTTGCTTTTCGGTTCGACGAGCCAGAAGCATCCCTCGTAATGGCGGGAGCGGAGCCAGTTGGGCACTTCCGCATCTGATCTGAAGCGTTGGAGCTCCCACATGATCTGGATTCCGTGCACGCCGTCGACGGTGGCGAGCTCTTCGGGCAGGATGGCGAATCTTTCGGCCTCTCTCATGCCGGTCTCGAACATGATGTTCCACATGAGGCTCCACATTTCGCGGTCGTCGTCGGTATCTGCCAGGTGGCTGTATTTGCGACGCTTGGGGTCGAGTGCGGCCTGCGCCGCCCGGGCCGGCTGTCCGGGTTCGAGGATCTGGGTGGCCTGCGACTCGTAGCGCGGCGGCGTTGCGGCGAGCGCCGGATTCGATGGGATGAGGCGTTCGCGGACCGCTGCGTCGAGCACCTGCCTGAGTCTGAGATAGTGGTTGTGGACGGTTTTGCTTCGGTGTTCCTTGGCGAGTTTGGCGCACATTCCGTCGATGGTGGCGGGGGTTATTCTGTCGAGTCGCATTCCGCCGATGACGCTGCGGATGGTGTTGCAGTCGGATCGGTAGGTTTCGAGGGTGCGGGGTTTGACGTTGGGCGCTATGGTGTTGAGCCATCGGTCCATCCATTCGCCGAGCGTTGGGGTTCCGGGCAGAGGCATATCGCCCTCGCGCTGCAGTCTTTTGATTTTTTCTTGGAGCCGTTGCCGGGCGGCGGTCTTGGTGGGGGCCTGTGCCTCGACCATGCGGCGTTTGCCGGTGCGCGGGTTTGGTGCGATCTCTTTGCGCGCGTGCCATGTTCCGCGTTTGTCTTGCCATTCGCTGCCGCTTCCTCGCGGTCTGCGTGGTGGTGTTTTGGGCGTCGTCGTTTTGTTTTGTTCGGGCATCATGCCTCTTCCTTGGTCATGCTATGTGGCAGCTGGAGGTCATGCTATAGGTCATGCTATCGAGGTCACAATCAGGCACGTTTGGCCCAAATCTTGCAATCTCGATGATTCGGCACCCGAATATGCGGAAGGCCGGAAACCCTTGAGATTCCTTGGGTTTCCGGCCTTTGTCAGTGGAGCGGATGACGGGAATCGAACCCGCGTAATCAGTTTGGAAGACTGAGGCTCTACCATTGAGCTACATCCGCGTAAACGCCGCTTTTGGCGACTTGGGTTATTATACATATTTCTGTGGGGATGGCAACCGCGCCTGTCGCCGGGTTGTCACACGGCAAGACTACATGACCGCTTCGAGACAACGGGACGAACTACACTGCCGAAACGTATTCAAGAAAACGGAGAGGATTAGATCAGACCATGACCTATGGTCTCGTCTCGTTATCCATCATCATGATGATTGCAGTGGCGTGCCCTATCATCACGCAGCTTATTCCCGGCAAACCCATGCCGCAGACCGTGCTGCTGCTGGTGTTCGGGGCGATATTCGGACCATTCATCCTAGATAAAATCTGGGTGACCAAAGCCGTTGAACTGCTCAGCGAACTGGGTCTGGCGTTCCTGTTCCAGCTTGATGTGGTGCTGGGCGCGTTCGCGGCCGGCTTCATCCTGCGATTCGTCACGCCGAACGGCAACCATACATTGAACCTGAAGCTCGAAGGCGTGGGCTATGGCTTCCTTATTCCCGTGTTTTTCGTGGTTTCCGGCGCATCCATTGACGTGAAAGCGGTCGTGGCCAATCCTGCACTGCTCATCACCTTCATCATCATGCTGCTGCTGGTGCGCGCGGTGCCAATTTTTGTGGCCACGACGCTCGACCATCGAGTTAACCCACTCGACCCGCAGGATAAGCTCACCGTTTCGCTGTATTGTACAACGGCTCTGCCACTGATTGTGGCCGTGACTTCTCTTGCGGTGCAGGGCGGCACCATGCGCCAAACCACCGCGTCAACGCTGGTGGCTGCCGGCGCCGTGACCGTATTCCCCATGCCGCTCCTCGGCGGATTGACATCCAAATTGATGAAAGGTGAGACCCGACTCATCGCGCCGACGGCCTGAACGACGCGCACGGGGGGGAAAAACGAAAAACGATAACTCACTGAGTCGATGCACAGGCTGATACCGGCGCGGCGCAGCTTCTTGGCGAGCGCGGCGAGGTCCTCGTTGGTGCCGAGCTTCGGGTCTACAGTGTCGAAGTCCTGGACCGCATAGCCACCGTCATTGTTCGGGTGGGGCATGTCGAGCAGCGGCATGAGGTGCAGGTAGGTGAGCTTCTGCTCCTTGAGGTACGGGATCTTATCGGCAAGCTTCTTGAGATCCCCCGGCAAACAGGTCGGTGTATATGGTCATGCCGAACATGTTGCCGCGCTTGTACCAATCCGGGTCTTGTTCGCGGGACTTGTCGAGACGCTTCAGGTCGGCGGGACGGTCAGCATAGGCCTCGGCCATGCTGTCGATGAGCGATTCGAAGGCGGCATGGTCGTTGTACAGACTCATGAAGAGCCGCTCAAGTTCATCCTTATGAGCTGCGAAGCGGGTATTGAAAACAGTGCCGGTATGTCTTTTCTTTGCCTTATTCTGCGCGATTGACTTCTCTGCCTGTGCCGACTGGTTGCTCTTAGCCACCGGAAACTCCTTCGTCTCTGCCCGCCGCTCGCGTCAATCGTTTGACGCGTTGCGCCAACTATATCAAACCGGTTCGATGCATGCAACCAAAGATGCGTTGGAGCAAAGCCGAATTTTGTGCGATTCAGCGGATTTCGCGCGAATTATTACCGGATTGAATCATCACCACGGCGGACGCAACCGGGCCATCATGGCTCAGGGAGATGCGGACGTCGGGGATCGAACCCAAGTAATCAGTCTGGAACGCCGGCGATGCGTCACCACTCAGCGACACATGCGGCACACCGCGCGAATCATCGAGAATCTCAATCTCGCGCCACGGGAAATTATCCAGCGTGAACGGGAACGGCGCACTCCCCAGAAAATCACACCACGCTTTAAGGAACGCCTCTTTGCCGGCCCATTTGGCGGCCAGATGGACAGCTTCGCCATCGTTTTTTTGGCGTGCACGGTCCGCCGCCTGCCGTACCTCGCGCACGGAAAACAGAGCACGCATATGCGAGCCCGGCTGTCCCAACTGTTCAGCGAATGCGGCCACATCCACCACGTCATGTCCCAAACCAAATGTGTTCATGGTTCCCATTGTCCACCGCTTCGCGCGCAAGTTCCACGTTCCATCAAAATTGAGTTCTAATTCCATTTCAAGGGGCTGATTTGAGCTTTTCCGAATATCTATCTCCGTTTCGAGGGGCCGGTCATCCTTTGCACCACAAGTATCCACAGCATAATACCAACGCCATTCCGCCGTTTTTGCGCCTCGTCTACTTGGACACCAGCCCCTTGAAACGGAAGTAGGCCTCCGAAGAAACGTAAATCAGCCCCTCGAAATGCAGAAAGCCGCGCGAACACGCCATAATGGCTGTATGGCACAACGGCAATTGATACGCACCACCGTGAAAACACCCATCGGTCGGATGATGATGGCTTCAGACGGTGAGGCGCTCACCGAGCTATGCCTCGAGGACTGGTGGTGGGCCGCCAAGAACCGGCAGAAAGACAACTGTACGCCAGATTCCGAACTCGAGGTGTTCCGCATAACCCGCGACTGGCTGCAGGCCTACTTTGCAGACGAACGCCCAAGCCTCAGCCAGGCCCCACCGATGAATCCGGCGGCCACTCCGTTCCAGCATGAAGTATGGCAACTCGTTGCAGAGATTCCTTACGGCATGACGGCCAGTTACGGAGAGATAGCCGCCGAGCTGTCCGAACGCCGCGGCGGCGGGCGAATGGCTGCGCAAGCGGTTGGAGGTGCGGTCAAGCGCAATCCGATCACCATCATCGTGCCTTGCCATCGCGTGGTCGGAGCGGGCCGTGCGTTTGGCGGCTATGGCGGCCGGCTCGATATCAAGGCCGAGCTGCTCGAGCACGAGGGCGTGGATATAACGCGATTTGATCTGCTCAATATCCGGCCGGTATAAATCGGCACTCAACGCCCACGGCAAACGACAACCGGCACTCGACGATCAGTACTCAGCACAGGGCTCCGCCCTGACCACCCAGCAATTTCCCGAGTCATGCCGAGAAACCCATGTGGAATTGTTCACCATCAGTGTGCCATCGGCAGATTACGCCATCGGCAACCATACAATCCCTACAATGGAAGGCACATGGCAGCAGGCAAACTGCGGCCGTGCATGAACTTGAGCCGTAGGGCCATGAACAAGATCGGGAGGCGTGTATGACAGGCATCATCGACTATGCACGCACCGAGTTGCGCCCGTTCTCCGAATTGCCGTTCAATGAAATCGACGCCCTGATTATCGCCACACTCATCTATGAAGACGTGGCCAACATCTGCCCCACGCTGATGCTTGACGAGCAGCAGCAATCCGGCTCCTTCGCCACTCGCATCCGCGCATTTGAGCCCGAACATCCGTTGATATGGCTCAAAGGGCTCTGGCATCCGGCAATGGAATCAATCAGCCTCGAAGAGGCCAACCAAGAATTGCATCATTCAATCGATACATCGGAAGACGACAAACCCCACGAAGCCCAAATGGTCTCGGTGATCGACCCACATCTCACCCATACCCTGTTCGAGGAGGCCGGCAATAATCCACGCTTTGCCGGCATACGGCTGGGAGCCGTCGTAGAGCATGTCAACCGCGGCGAGCAAACCCAATTCGCCGCCGCAACGTTCCAACTGCCCGACGGCCGCAACCGTCGCAATCCTACGCATAAAGGCACCATGGTCCTCTCCTTCCGCGGAACCGATGATTCGCTAATCGGCTGGAAAGAGGATTTCAACATGGCTTTCCAGTACCCAGTACCGGCCCAACGCGCGGCCAGCGCGTATCTGGATACGGTGGCCCGCCTATGGGATGGTCCGATCGTTCTGGTAGGCCACTCCAAAGGCGGCAATCTGGCGATTTATGCGGCGATGAACGCCGACGCCAAAGTCCAAAACCGCATTCGGCATATCTATTCGCTGGACGGCCCCGGCTTCCCCTCGGAAATCGTGACCAGCCCCGCCTACCGCAGGATCCAGCCAAAGGTGACGAAAATCGTGCCGAGCTCATCGATTGTGGGCATGATTTTCGAGACTCCTGAACCATGCCGTGTGGTGTCTTCCGATTCGGACGGCATTATGCAGCATTCCGCATTCACCTGGCTGGTGGATGGCGATCAGTTCGTCACCGAGCCCGATCTCAGCTCCAGCTCCCAACTGTTCAACGAAGAGTTGAATCATTGGGTTGGCGCGCTTACGCCGGAACAGCGCGAGCGTGCAGTGGACGCCCTGTTCACCGTGCTGCACTCCAATGGCGCCACGACGTTTAGCGAAGTGATGGGCAATTTCCCCGCTTCAATCCCCTCCATGCTTGGCGCGTTCGTGGGACTTACCCCCGAGGATCGGCGGCATTTAGCCGAAGCAGTGCCCATTCTGATCAAGGCCGCCACCGCCAAACACAAGACAGATTCCGCCAACGCCAAGGCAGCGGCAGACGCCGACGAACCAAACGGCACACCCGCTACCGAGCAGAAGAACGAACCCAACGATAAACCCACAAATGTCTAGAGATACTAGTTATAGTGTCCAATAACTTATTGGACAGCATGACTATTATCGCAATGCGTTAGGAGGAAGAGATGCCGCGTCCACGTCATGATTCCGAGGTGCTGCCAGCCAAAGAGCGCCTCGAAAACGCTTTCTGGGAACTACTCGCCGACCGCGACTACCGCAAAATCACCGTTACCGATGTGGTAAGCGAGGCCGGAGTCAACCGCAATTCGTTCTATTACCACTTCTCCGGACTGCCGGAACTGGCCGATTCCGCCATTCTGCATCAGGTCGAATCCATCCCGATCAACCGCACCCCCGACCCGAACGGCAACCCCGAGGAGCAGTGGCGCGAACGTATCACCGCCACGCTCGCCAACCCGGAACAGCGCCAGCGCCTCGACCGATTGGCTCTGCTGGCCGGCCCGCACAGCACGCTGGAACTGACTGAATCCCTGCGCGATTTCTGCCGACTGCAGATGATCAGCATGCTGCAACGAGACCCCGAACATCTTGACCTCACAACCGATCTCATGATCGAATTCACCGTAGGCGGCATGCTTGCAGTGCTTCAGCGCTGGCCCAAGCTGAGCGGCACCATCGAGATCAAGGATCTGCTCAAGGAAGACGTGGCCGTGCTGGCCATGGGCATCTATCTGGCCATGAGCCGCGAAGACATGCTCGATTACTGGAACCGCATCTTTGCACACGGTCCACAGAACAGCAACAATACTGCTGCCGGCCATCACAACTAGGGTAAACACACCCTAATCCAATCCTCCAACGAAGAGCTCCGCCGCAACAGGCGGGGCTCTTTGCATAAACCCGCGTGAGGTTTCTCACAAGGCGCAATCGCCGCACAATGCTAGCGTTTCCACCTCACGCACAGGAAGATAGAAAACATGAGCGAAACTTCGAACAACACCCGTTTGGAACACGATTGCATCGGCAAGATGGAAGTGCCGGCAAACGCCTACTGGGGCATTCACACCCAGCGCGCCATCAGCAACTTCCCGGTCTCCGGCATCACCGACAGCCAGCATCCGGAGCTGGTTCGCGCCTACGCCACAGTCAAGCGCGCTTGCGCCATCGCCAACGAGGAACTGGGACTCATCGACGCTTCCAAGGCCGAGGCCATCCGCGCTGCCTGCCTGGAAATCGAGGCCGGCAAGCTGGCCGATCAGTTCCCGGTCGATGTTATGCAGGGCGGCGCCGGTACTTCGTCGAACATGAACATGAACGAGGTAATCGCCAACCGCGCGCTAGAAATCGCCGGCCATCAGCGTGGCGACTACTCATACATTCACCCGAACGACGATGTCAACGAATCGCAATCCACCAACGACACCTATCCGGCCGCCTGCAAGCTCGCACTGATTGACGCGCTGGGACCGCTTGCCGAGTCCACCAAGAAACTCGCCAAGGCCTTCCATGATTTGGCCGACAAGCACATCAATGATGTGACAATCGGCCGCACCCAGCTGCAAGACGCCGTGCCAATGACCTACGGCCAGGAATTCCACGCATTCGCCACACTGCTGAAGTCCGATTTGGCCGCGTTCGACCGCGTAGTGCCATTGTTGGCCCAGCTCAACCTCGGCGCCACCGCTATCGGCACCGGTATTTGCGCCGATCTGCGCTTCCGCCAGTCCGCCACCAAGCATCTGGCGCAAATCACGGGTCTGCCGGTTACCGCCGCCCCTGATCCGGTGGCTGCCATGACCGATATGGGCGCGTATGTGTCTACATCCGCAGCCGTAAAGAACCTCGCCGTGCATCTGAAGAAGGCCGCCGATGATCTGCGACTACTGAACTCCGGCCCTCGCTGCGGGTTCAACGATCTCAATGTGCCGGCACGCCAGGCAGGGTCCTCGATTATGCCAGCCAAGGTGAACCCGGTTATTCCCGAATGCGTCAACCAATGCTGCTTCATGATTTTCGGTATGGATGTGACCGTGAACTGGGCCGTGGCCGAAGGTCAGCTGCAGCTCAATGCCTTTGACCCGGTGATGGTGCATGAGCTGCTCACCGGTATGGCGCTGCTGACCAACGCGATGACGACGTTCCGCGTCAACTGCGTGGAAGGCATTGAAATCAACGCAGATAACGGGCGCGCCTACGCTCAGTCCTCGCCGTCGATTTCCGCCGCGCTCAATCACTATATTGGCTATGAGCATGCGGCCGACATCGCCGCCGAAGCCGTGCATACCGGCCGCACCGTGCGCGAAGTGGCCGGCGAGCGCACCGACTTGCCCGCCGAACAGCTGGATGAGATTCTCGACCCGATTCGCCTGGCACGCGGTCTCGGGCAAACCTGCCGCGAGCATCAGGAATAGAGGAATTGGACCATGACCGGCGTGACGCTGCTGGCAGCATAACTGATCTTCCGCACTGGTCTCCCCTTCCGACCGCCTCCGGCAGCCACGTTCCTCGTCAGAGGGAGGCAATCCGTATATACTTCCTCTGCCGAGGGGTCTCTCACGACTTCTTCAGAGATGGCCGATACAGTAAGGCATATGGATGAATATGCAGGAAATATTGATCGCTGGTTCCAAGCGAACGCCGGCAAACTCACGTGGTTGGCCATTGTATTAGTCCTCGTGCTGGTGACCGACCGGCTTGTCAGTCGCGTTCTGCGCAAGGTATTGGATAATTCGCAGATTCCCAGTGCCTCGATTTTCGTGAACCTCGCGCGTGTAACGATTTGGGTCATCGGCGCGGCAATGGTGCTGCAACCAGTATTCGGCATTAATCCCACCACACTGATCACCGCCCTCGGCGTTGGAGGCGTGGCGATTTCACTGGGTCTGAAAGATACCGTTGCCAACATCATCGGCGGATTCGGATTGATGCTAGGACACGTGATCCAGCCCGGAGATTTGGTGACCGTTCAAGGCGTCACCGGCACTGTGCATGACATCACCTGGCGGCAGACCGCGGTGCGCACCCGCAACGGTGATTTGATGATCATTCCCAACTCGGTGCTGAATACCGCAGCGCTGACCAAGTTGACGCCGGTGAGTGAGGGCATGTCGACGCTGGAATTCACCGCCAAAGCGTCCAGCGATCCGGCCGCTGTCAGTCAGGACATCCTCGACCGTGTGACCAAGGCGACCGCCAATGTGTCTTTGGAAGGGCAGCCGCCTCTGGTCAAATTCACCGGCTTCTCGCCTTATGGCATGACCGGCCAAGTACTGGTATTCGCACGCGAAGGCGTGCTGCTGTCCACTGTGACGGATGCCGCCGCGCGCGCCATCGCCGGAGCCGATTATCTTGTCGAAGACGGCGGCTCAGCAGACAACATCTAACCATCTTGGCTTCCCTCTCTGAGGGGAGCTGCCAGACGAAGTGAGACTGAGGGGAGTACCGTGATACCGCGGAGACTCCCCTCAGTCAGCTTTGCTGACAGCTCCCCTCAAAGAGGGGCGCCAAAAAATGCTTACGCCAATAGCATCCAGATAGTCAGGCCAACGGTCAGCAGTATATAGATGACCACACCTGGATTGCCGTAGGTCGTGCGCACTTTCAAACCGGTAGGCAACTCTTCGGGAGCCAGATAGAATTCCCAGTTCCTGCGCTTGACGATCAGCAGCACGATACCGGCAATCAGGAGACCCAGCATCACCATGCCGTACAGCATCATGATGCTCAATCCGCGCATACCGCTGCCGCCTTGCACCATGCTCATGATTTCGGCTTCACTGATGGTGCCGCTGAAGATTCTGGGATCAATCTGCTTGAGCATCAGCGGCGCCAGCACGGAGCCATTGAGGTTGATCAGCATGTGCATCAGCACCGAGTAACGCAGGCGAGAGGTGCGCGTGTACACATAGCCGAAAATCAGGCCTAGACCGAAGGCATAGAAGAACTGGAACAGATTCATGTGGAACAGCGCGAATGCCAGTGCGGAGAACACGATAGCCGTCTTTTCCCCGTACCTGCGCAGACGGGAGATGATCTGCTTGCGGAAAAGCCATTCCTCGCAAATCGGCGCCAGCAGTCCCACAAACAGTGCATTCACCCACTCATTGCCGCTGAGCACCAGATCATTGATACGATTCGTGGCCTGACCATCGGTGATGTCGGCAGACAGCACCATGCCGATGATATTGCCGAGGTACATCACAGGAATGCATATGATGAAAAGCGGGATGAATTCGCCCGGCTTCATGGCAAATTGGCGGGTGCTGATGGCGGGCACGCGCGTGAACACCAGCATGCTGAGCGGCATGGCCACCAGATACAGCGGGCCCGAGGAGGCCAGCAACACCGCCCACGTAGGCACATCGTTACCGGCAAACTGATGTAATGCACCGGTGGCCAGCATGTTGAGCCCAATCCAAAACGCCACCATAATCGCGAGCGCCACGCCCACTATCGAAAAGCGTCGATATGCCACAAACCACCAGTTACCCGACTGCTGCGGCAACGTTGTTTGAGTTCCCTGCTCGGTTTGCGGCGTCTGCGGTTCGCTCATGGATTCCCCCTTATTACCGGTCCGAGGACCGCCTATGCACACGCTTCAAGAATACGGCAGTATGTTCAAAACCGCGCTAAAACCGAGAGGCATACCAGTCGGGAATTGTGCGGCAATAGCCATTTCGCGTGGGACAACATGCAAAAATAGGCTGTTTTTGCGTATCGTCCCACGCTCCTCAAACCGCACCATGTGGCCGTGGCGGTGAAATGGCGTCATTGCAACGATTTTCTAACAAGCACAATGGGACAACACACATGTATAACGTTTGACATGCATGTTGTCCCAAATTCAGTGGGACAACATGCAAAAAACAGCGATTATTTTATGCTGTCCCACACCATCACACATCGGCAGCTACGGCCGACAGTGAATTTTCGCTATCATACGCTGCCGGCTGATTCCCCCATCGAGGCTCAGCAAGCGAGCGCTGCGACCGCGCGAAGAGCCACGACTACCTCATCGCCGACGGCGAGCCCAGCCGGCAACTCGCTGGCCGGCAACTGCACCGTGACCTTGAGCTGCTCGCCCTTGTTCCAGCGCTGGTATTCGCCGGAGGTGATCACCGTATCCACGCGCACCAAGGAGCCGAGGAAGTGGATGACCTCAACGCGCGCACGCTCACCCACGTGGGAGTCATGCTGTGCGGCCGCGGTCAGAGTCAGATTCTCCGGGCGCACCAGCACGGCCACGGAATCACCCTTGGCCGACCCTTCGAGCAGCGGCACACGCTGGCCGAAGACCACGGCCTCGTCGCCATTGGACGCTCCGGGCAGGCGGTTAGTCAAACCAATGAACGTGGCCACATACTCAGTGGCAGGGCGCTGGTAGAGATCCTGCGGAGCGGCGATCTGCTCGATCTTGCCCTTGTTCATCACGCCGATACGATCAGCCACAGCCAACGCTTCCTCCTGATCGTGGGTCACGAACACGGTGGTGGTGCCGGTGTTGAGCTGAATGCGGCGAATCTGATCACGCAGCTGCACACGAACCTTGGCGTCGAGGGCGGAAAGTGGCTCGTCGAGCAGCAGCACGCGCGGCTTGACTGCCAATGCACGAGCCAAGGCCACACGCTGCTGCTGGCCGCCGGACATCTGCTGTGTGTACTTCTTGGCCTGATCGGCAAGCCCCACGAGCTCAAGCTGCTCCATGGCAATCTTGCGACGCTCGGCCTTGCCCATGCCACGCACTTCAAGACCGAATTCCACGTTTTCGAGAGCGGTCATGTGAGGGAAGAGGGAGTAAGCCTGGAACACCATGGCCATCTCTCGCTTGTTGACCGGCACGCCAGTGACATCCTGGCCGCCGACCATGATGCGGCCGCCCTGAATATCCTCGAGGCCGGCAAGCGAGCGCAGCGCGGTGGACTTGCCGCAGCCTGAGCCGCCGAGCAGCACGACCATTTCGCCGGGCTTGATGTCCAGATTGAAATCGTCAAGCGCATGCACAGTAGAGCCGGGGTAGATCTTGATGACGTTCTGCATCTGAATGGAGCCACCGCCGCGCTTGACGGTGTCCTTGAGCAGAGCCTTGGCGGCCTTGGTCACGTCCTTGCCGCGCACGCCCTCGAGGGTAGCGGTGGGATCGTTCTTGAACGCATCCTCGGCGGCAGTCTGCGCGGAAGTCGCGGGGGCGACGGACTGCACATCGGAGCCGGTGCCGACAGTCGGAGCCACATCGGCAACGGCCTCATGCGAAGCCTCATGGCCAAACATCGAACGGAAAGACATAATCATTTACCTTCTTTGGACTTGCGCATCGCATCAGAAATCAAGTCGAGCGCAACGAGCAGTACCACGCCGAAGAGCAGAGCCAGCAGCGACATGGCGGTGGAGATTTGTGAATTGGACTGGCCGAGCTGGTAGAGCGCGACCTGCAGGTTCATGCGGCCGAGCAGCGAGGCGACGGTGTATTCGCCCAGCACCACGGCGATGGAGATGAAGGATGCCGACAGAATCGACTGCCACAGGTTCGGGATGATCACCTTGAAGAACACCTTAGGCCAGGAGGCGCCGAGCGAACGGGAGGCCTCGACCAGGGTCTTGACATCGATGGAGTTGAGCCCCACGGCGATGGCGCGGAACGCGAACGGCATGACGAGGATCACGTAGGCGAAGCACAGCCAGATCGGGTTGGTGCTCAGCACGTCGGCCGAAAGCCAGCGGTAGATCGGACCAAGGCCGACGACCAGCACGATGGCCGGGATGGTCAGCGGCAAAGTGGCCACCCATTCGATTGCGCGCTCCAGGGCTTTGGAGCGAATGTGAACGATGACCATGGTGGGCACCAGCAGCAACAGCATGATCACCACAGTGACCGCGCTCAGCGCCAGCGAAGTGCCAACGCCCTGCCACAGCACTGTCAGGTCGGCACCCAACGATTCGCCGTTGCCGGTGAAGATCGCAATCCAGGGAGCCGCCGACCAACGGCCGGAGAGCGGATGACGCAGGGTGAAGATGAGCATGGCCAGCAACGGCACGAACAGGAACGCCAGCGTGACGAACAAAATCACGAATTTGATGACGCTTTGCTTGGCTCGGCGTGCGGCGCGCAGCTGCGGGGGCTTGGGGAACGTTACGGTGGACGCGACGACAGCACCGGCGATGCCGTCAGCATCGAACGCGCGAGTATCTTCTGAATTCACTGCCAACGTCCGGCCCTCTTTTCCACAGCGTGGCTCAGCAGCATGACGATGGCCACGACGATGATCATTGCGAATGCCAGCACTTGGGCAAAGCCCTGCTGGTTAGGATCCATCTCATTGCGCATGGCACCCTGAATCATCAACGGCACCAGAATCGAGCGCTGCGAGAACAAGGCTGCGGCAGTGGCGTATGCGGAGAACGCGGAAGCGAACAGCAGCAGGAACGCGGAGATGAAGCGGGGAGCCAGAATCGGACAGGCCACGCGAGTCCAGTACTGGAACGTATTGCCGCCCAATGATTCGCAGGCCTCACGCCACTGCGGGCGAATCGAATCGACTGCGGGCAGGAAGATGATAATCATCAGCGGAATCTGGAAGTAGCAGTAGATGGTGATCAGACCGGGCAGCGAGCTCAGCCAGTTCGGGTTCACGGTGTAGCCGGTCAGAGTCTTGATAAGCATGGTGCCGATGCCGTTAATGCCGATGGTGGCGATGAACGCGAACGCAAGCATCACACCGCCAAACTGGGCGAGCACCGAGGAGATGGCGGAGATCATGCGACGCAGCAGACCGTTCGGCTTGGCGCCGATCACCAGCGCGTAGGAGGCGAGCGCACCCACCACCGCACCGATCACGGAAGATGCCACGGACACCAGAATCGAGGTGCCGAATGCGGCGACGGTGTTGGCTTCGAACATCTTATTGAAATTCGAGAGCGTGAAACCGCCGCTGCGATCCTGGAAAGCACCCACCACCACAATCACGGTGGGAGCCAGCAGGAAGCAGGCGGTGTAGGCAAAGAACGGGAGCGTGGAGGCAAGCGTGCCCAGCTCCTGACGATGCTTCGCCAGCACGGACGAAGCGGCGGAGGGAGTAGCGGACGGACCCGCGGCCTTGGCGGCAGCAGGTCCGTTCTGTGCGATTGCGGCAGTCATGCGAGGTAACCTCAGTTGCCGATCGTCTTGTCCCAGTTGTTCTGGAGCCACTCGGTGATGCGGGTGGAGTCATCGTTGGTGTAGGAGACCGGGTCGCCTTCGATGGTGATGGCGTCCTTCAGGGTGTCCTGATCAACGGTGCCGTCTTCCTTCATGGAGTCGAGCAGCACCGGGTTGGCGCCGCCCTTGAACCACAGGTTCTGAGCATCGGCGGTGTACAGGTACTCCTCCCACAGGCGGGCGGCGGCCGGGTGCGGCGCGTCCTTGTTGATGGCCTGGTTGTAGTAGCTCACGACCTGGGCCTTCGGGAAGGTCTTGTACTTCCAGTTCACGCCCTTATCCTTGAGCTCCTTCTTGTAAGAAGCCTGGTTGTAGGTCCAATCGAACACCACACCGGTCTGGCCGGAGTCGATGGTGCCGTTGGTCACGTCCACGGTGGTCAGGTTGCCGGCTTCCTGCAGCTTCTTGAAGAAGTCAAGACCAGGCTGCAGGTTATTGATGTCGCCGCCTGCGAGCTGGTTGACCATCAGGTAGCCGTTGAAGGCGGCACCGGCTTCAGCGGGCTTGCCGTTCAAGGACACCGTGCCGGCGAACTTGGAATCGAGCAAATCGTCCAGAGAGTTGATCTCACCGTACTTATCGGCATTCCAGCCCACGGACATGATGCCGGTGTAGTCGGCGTAGTAGGCGCCGTCGGCATCCTTGGCGGTGTCCGGAATCTTGTCCCAGGCCTGCACCTTGTACGGAGCGAAGCTATCGGTGGAAGTGGCGGCGATGGCCTGGCCGACATCGAACACGTCGGGGGCGGCGTCGGTGCCCTTGTTGGTCTTGGCGGCGTCAAGCTCTTCCTTGGAGGAAGCGTTCGGGTTGAGCTCGGTGACCTTGATCTCCGGGTACTTCTTCTTGAAGCCCTCGATGACCTCGCCGTAGTTGGACCAGTCGTGCGGCAGCGCGATGACGTTCAGCGCACCCTCTTCCTTGGCGGCCTTTTCGAGGTCTTCCATAGTACCGAAGTCGGCGAGGGAAGTGGCCTTGGCGGACTTCCCGTTCACGGTGACGGCCTTGCCGGCGCTTTCGCCGGCGCCATCGGAGGAGGCGCTGCTGGAGCCGCAGGCGGCCATGGAGAATGCAAGCACGGCGGCAAGGGAGCCGGCCGCGATCTTACTCAGGTTGTTCATAATGTTCCTTTTCTCAACATCATCCAGACGGAAAAGTCTGGGGGAACCGGGCTCGTTGCGCGGCATACGCGCAGCCCGTAATCCCAAGGAAAGAAACTATGCGTCCAATCTGTCCGGACACTGGCGTGAAAGTGAATTGCATTCGCCATTTGCCATACGTTGGCTGAACTCAGGAAAACTCTGCATGAACTGTTGACGCTCGACGGCCATACGTCAAAAAAAAAAATGGCTTCCCAAGGAGGGAAGCCACGCAGTCGCTGTTGCGAGATTACTTCAACACGCCTTCGATCAGACGGGTGATGAGTTCGGTGTATCCCACACCCGTGGCGTCCCACGCCTTGGGATACATGGAAATCGGCGTGAAGCCAGGCATGGTGTTGATCTCGTTGACCATCACGGTGCCGTCCGGAGTCACGAAGGTATCCACGCGGCTCAGACCCGCTCCATCTACGGCCTTGAACGCACGGCGAGCCACGTCGCGTACATCCTCAAGCACGCTGACGGGCAGGTTGGCCGGCACTTCCACATGGCTGGCGGAAGCATCCATGTACTTGGAATCGAAATCATAGAACTGGTCGTCATTCTGGTGGTCAAGCACGATTTCGCCGGGCCAGCTAGCCTCGGGCTCATCGCCCGCCTTCGGGCACAGCACGGCGCATTCGATCTCGCGGCCGTCGATGCCCTGCTCGATGAGCACCTTCCAGTCATGCTCACCGGCCGTGGCGATGGCAGCGGCCACACGGTCCTGTTGGGTTTCCAGATCCTCGGCTTTATCCACCTTGGTGACGCCAAAGCTGGATCCAGCACGAGAAGGCTTGACGAACAGCGGATAAGCCAGTCCGGCTGCCTCGATTTGGGCGACCACATCGGCTGCGGTGAACGCGCGCGCATCCACCATAATGCCGGGAGCCGTCGGAATACCGGCAGCATTGAGCACCACTTTGGTGTAGTGCTTATCCATGCAGGCGGCAGAGGCGAACACGCCACAGCCCACATACGGCACACCCATCATCTCGAGAAGACCCTGCACCGTGCCGTCCTCGCCGTAAGGGCCATGCAGCACAGGCAGCACCGCATCGACATGCCCCAGCGAGGTCAGCACGTGATGCATCTCAGGATCGGACAAGCTCACAAAGCTGGTGCCAAAACCGGAGTCGGCATTGCTGAGATGATCCGGCTCACCGGCAAAGAAACCGTCCTTGCCTCGCGAGGGGTCGAGAATCACCGGACGGGATTCCGGCGTGATCTTCACGGTCGGCAGCTCGTCGCCGTCCAGATTCCAGCCGCGCGGATCCTCGCCGTCGATAATCCACTTGCCGTCCTTGGTGATGCCCACCGGAATCGGCTCGAAACGTTCGGTATCCATAGCCGCCAGCACGCCGGCCGTGGAGATGCAGGAAATCGAATGTTCATCCGCACGCCCACCATAGAGCACCACAATACGTTTCTTGGCCATAACCATCCTTTGACTGCTGAACGAAACTTCTAATCTGCTATGAGTCTACTCGACAGTGATTTCACGCCCGAAAAGCCCGGCAAGCATTTCCGCACAGGAAATGCCCTCATTGAGCACACGGCTCATCTGATAGGCCAACGGAGTGGGCACGTCAAGCTGATTGCCCAAAGCCACCACCGCATCCGTGGTAGGCACACCCTCCGCCACGCCATTGCTGACCTTAGTGGCTTCTTCCACGCTCAGCCCCTTGCCGAGGTTGGAGCCAAACGTGTAGTTGCGGGAAAGCGGCGAGCCACAGGTGGCGATGAGATCGCCCACACCCGCCAGCCCAAAGAAGGTCTTGGGATCGGCGCCTGCCGCAGCACCCAGAGCAGTGAGCTCGGCAAGTCCGCGGGTCTCGATCATGGCGGCGGTGTTCTCACCGTAACCGGCACCACGAGCCATACCCACGGCGAGCGCGGTCACGTTCTTCAGGCTGCCGCACATTTCCAGACCAATGACATCAGTGGTCACGAACGCCTTGAAGTATTCGGTGGTGCAGGCCTCGGCCACGATGGTGGCGTTGTCGATGTTCTCGCAGGCCACCACGGTGGCTGCGGGATGACGATCGGCGATTTCCTTGGACAGGTTCGGGCCGGAGATGGCGGCAAAGCGGTCAGCCGGCAAATCAAGGGTCTCACGAACCACTTCATCCATGCGCTTGTTGGTGTTACGCTCGATGCCCTTCATCAGGCTGACCACGATGGCATGCTCGGGAATCAATCCCCTGAACTCAACGAGTGCCACACGGGCGAACTGGGCGGCGATGGCCACGACCACAATATCGGCATCCTTGACGGCTTCGGCGCGATTGCCGGTGGCGGTGATGGCATCCGGCAGCTTCTTGACAGACGGCAGGCGAACACCATTTCGCTGATTGTCCCGGATATCCTCGACGATTTCCGGTTCACGGGCCCACATGGTCACGTCATTGCCGGCATCCGCCAGCACCTGGCCGAAAGCAGTACCCCATGCTCCTGCACCGAGAACCGTTATTTTCCTACCCATATCAAATTCCTACCTTCGCTTGTCGCATGGAGTGCTGTTTTTCTACCTCACGGCTATCGTCGTTCGGCGTCGCCTACCGACAGCCCACCGGGCTGTCGCCTTTACGGCTCCGTCCATACTCCTGCACCGAGAACCGTTATTTTCCTACCCATATCAAATTCCTATTTTCGCTGCGCGCAACTGCGCGTTATGCTACTCCACCGCCGGGAACTGGCCACCAGCCTCGGGCCACGGCTTACGGCTCATGGAACGGTAATCCCAATAGCCTTCTGCCGGGAATCGCTCGCCACGAATCTCCTCCAACACCGTGTTCATGCGCTTGAATACGCGCCACATCAATTCGTCCACGGCCTCGGCGGGCGGTTCATCGCCCCAGGAATCCATGTCAACAAGCAGATCGGAATAATCGAGCGCCTCGTCGTAGCACATCACCACATTCTTGCGAGGCCACGGCCACCAGTGGTTGATGGAAGCCGCGCCCCACGTCACTGCAGGGTAGAGCGGCACTTGATGGCCAAGTCTGCGGGAGGCTTCAAGCGCAATGTATCCTACACCCTCCTTGATGCTCATCACCCATTTCTTCGGGTCGCGGGTCACCGTGCCTTCCGGCCAAACGGTGAGGGGGCGGCCGGAAGTAAGAATATCGATTGAGGTCTCCTCGATCTGCTTGGCCTTGCCGGAGCGACGCCGCACCGGCTGCATGCCGACCAATTGGAACCATTTGCCGATCAGCGGCCACTTGGCCATCTCGGCCTTGGCCATGTAACGCGGGCGACGGCCCATGTGGAACAGGCTCATCATCGGCACGAACACATCGAACATGGTGATGTGGCTGGCCGCGGTAATGAACGGGCCGGTTTCCGGCACATGGTCAAGACCCCATGCCTTGGTCTTGCAACTAGTGCGGAATACCACGGAAACACCGGCCAGCAGTCGCTTGGTGGCCTTGGGGTTCTGGGCGTTGATCTCCGGCTGGTTCGGCGTACGCGGACCAGTCGGATAGTAATTGGTGGGGTCCACAAGTGTATGACTGCCTGCCAGACGCTTGACCTGTTCGTCGCTCAGCGGGCTCACAGCCGAACGCGGCGACGGTTTTCCTTTGGATGCCATGGTCACTATTGTGGCACGAACCGACGCCCAAACCATGCATTACCAGCCCCGCTGGTGGATGCCGTCAGCACATCTGACTGGGGGTGGTCTCAGCTCACGGCCAAAACCACCCCCCTCCGTCCGACTATTGCCGGGCAGCCCCCGCCAGCGGGGGCAAATACGTCACTCCACGGCGATGGCGTCGATCTCCACCAGTGCACCCTTGGGAATCATGTTGTTGCCAAAGGCCACACGTGCGGGCTTCACGGAACCGATGAACACCTCGGCGTAGCGAGCGTCCACTTCCTTGAAATCCTCAACGTTCTTCAGGTAAATGGTGGCACGGCACACATGCTCAATGCCAGTACCGGCGGTGTCGAGAATATGCTTGATGTTCTTCAGCGCCTGCGCGGCCTGCTCGCCCGCGGTATCCCCTGCCAGCTCACCGGTGGTCGGATCGATACCCAGCTGACCGGACACGAACACGAAACCATTGGCCTTCACCGCCTGGCTGTACGCGCCCAGCGCGGCCGGGGCCTCCGAAGTAGCTACGGCTTCCATCTTCTCGCTCATTATGTGCTCCTCTTGTTGGATTAGCGAACCCGATTACGTAGCAGTTTACCGAGCGCAGGCACGCTTACGGATGCCACTGCCCGCCATGCGGCCATATTCCGCCTCACCGCCCGGGCGATATGCAGCAGAGCGCTTCCGGGATGCTTCACCACATATGCCAGAACGGCTGTTCCTTGCGACGCACACGCAGGCCCGCCGTAACCGCGAATCCCGTCACCAGAGACAGCGCCAGTACCATAGCGAGCAAGTGAACCGACCAATGCCGCTGCGACCCGTTCCGGATCATCGCACACCTCCTCATGGGGTGAGTTCCACGACCTCAATCCACTTCATTATGCGCTCTTAAAACCCAACCTAACAGCATTCCATGGGGTATTCATGGATGTCCTCAGGGAAAACTCAGGGAACCCTGAGCGAGCATGAAAAAAGGGCTTTCGACATATGCCGAAAGCCCCACTGGTGGGCTTGATGGGGATCGAACCCACGACCTTCTGTTCCGGAGACAGACGCTCTATCCACTGAGCTACAAACCCGAGCAACTTCTTTACTGTACACCAACCATCACCCGCGCCAAGCCACTATCATCGAACAGCGCAGCCCAGCCGGCATCATGACCATATTGTGAGGCCAATCACCGGCAAAACCTAGGGAAACGCCGTAAACGGCTCTACAATGGGATTATGTCGGAACCTACAGATGACTTCGAATACGAACGCCGCTTCTTCTGCCGCGAGCTGCCAGACGAATACAACGACGGCGACATCCCGACCCTCATCATCCAGAGCTACTACGTGCATGCCGACAACTATGCGCTGCGCGTCAGGTTGGTCTCACACAAGGTGAGCGTCAATATGACCCCTGACATCGACCCGATTGCCGTGCTGGATGAGCACCGCGAGCAGTTCTCGGAGGCCTTCGTTACCGTTAAGGGACCGTCCGTGGGCGGTACTCGATATGAAGTGGAGCGTGAGATTGACGCCCGCATTGCCGCGGAACTCATCAAGCGCGGCGGCGAAGTGGTTATCAAGAACCGCTATTCCGTATGGATTGCGGAGGACGGCTGGAGTGTGGATGTGTTTGGCGGGCTCAATGCGCCTCTTATCGTGGCCGAGGCCGAACGATCGGGACCGGTAACCAATCTGACGATTCCGAAGTTCTGCGTTACCGAAATCACCGATCAGGCGCGATTCAACAATGACGGACTGGCTGCCAAGCCGTTCAGCACATGGGCCGACGACTTTGAAGAGGAGCTGGCTTTGGACGGGCCACGATTCCAGCAGTATTTCGGGAAAAACCGGATGGCGTAACAGCCAGCTCAGCCGCAATTAAGGACGGGCTTTGCCCCGCAGCTTTCTGGCTCGACTATCGTCTCGCCCTCGCCTGCAAACAGCCCACCGGGCTGTTTGCTTCACGGCTTGGCCTCACCCGAGGGAAGCCAAGGAAAATCAGTACATCAGGGTTGCGAGACGGCGACGGGCACGAGCTAGGCGCGGGTCGGTCGGCTCGGGGATGGTGAAGTACTCGAGCAGGCGCTGACGCACCGCTTCGAGATCGCCCTTATGGCCTGCGGCCAAGAAGTCAAGCAGACGGTCAAAAGCATCCTGGATCTGGCCGCCAATCATATCGATATCAGCCACGGCCAGTTGCGCTTCCACATCGTCGGGCGCAGCGGCTGCGGCGGCACGCACCTCGCGCACATCCGCGGAACCGGAACGGGCCAGCAAAAGCGCCTTGGCATGTTCGCGGGCGGCCAGTGCATCAGACGGATCGGATTCCATAACACGTGCATATTCAGCGGCGGCACCGGCGTAGTCGCCTTCCTCGGCTAAGCGATGAGCCTCAGCGTGCTCGGGAGGCACCTGCTCCGTATCAGCACCAGTCGCACCGGTACTTGCGGCAGCATCGGAATCAGGATCGCCGGAATACGGCGCAGTGCCGTTGACGCCGGACTGGGCAGCGGCCTGAATAATCTTGGGAATCACTTCGTCGGTGAGCTGCTTCAGCTCATCATCACCCGGCAGACCCTGTAGCAACGGCATCGGGCGACCGGAAATCAGCGCAAACAAGGCCGGCGCACCTTGCACTTGCAGTGCCTGTGCGATCGAAGGATTAGTCGCGATGTCAATGCGGGAGAGCTGAATCTGGCCATTGAGGCCATTCACCGCATCGCCCAGCGCGCGAGCCATCGAGAAAAGACGGTCGTCAGTGGGCACCCACAGCAACAGCAGAATCGGGAACGTGGCGGAGGTCTGCACCATCGCCTGGAAGGTGTTCTCGGTGGTGTCGATCACATAACCACCAGCTGCCGGTGCGCCGCCAGCCTGTCCTGGCTCAGCCTTGACCTGATGCTTCAGCGCTTCCAAATCGACAGCACCCGCCAACGATACTCCTGGATTGAACTGCTGCTGATCAGCCATATATGCCTCCACATGTACGCGCACGATTCGCACGCCCGACAATCAAACAATGCTGGAATCGATTGTAGTGCCGATTCCCGCCGCGTAGCCATTCTTCCACTACGCGGTGAAATTCCCACCACGTAGTGAATCACCACCACGTGGTTACCCAAAACAGCGTTATTCTGCGAAAGACAAAATTCGTCTGACATCGCAGTGGGGAAATTACTACGTGGTGAGAACTTACAGCGCCTCGACCTTGACCGGAGTGCGGTCGGCACCCACGGCGGTGATCTGTTGACCGGAGTTGGCCAAAGGAATGTACAACGCCACCACGTTCACGTATGTGACCTTCATGGTGCTGGTGTACTTGTCGCTATTGAACAGAATCTTCTCATCATCGGAGGCGGGCTGGGATTCGCGCCCGTCACCGGCCTGACGTGTCCATACGGAATCGACACGGCCCACGACCAGATCGCCACCGTCCGCCGTGCGCATCACCCACATCTGGTCGGGCGCGGCGGTGAAGGTCTGCTCCTGCGTGCCGTTGTTGCGGGCGATGCCCTCCTGCACGGTATTGGTCAGCTCGGCAATCTTCTGGCGCAGCTGGTCATCCGCGAATTGCGAGGCGAACTTGCTATTCGCACCGTTTTGCAACACGTCGGCATATTGGGTCAACGCATCGGCAGGAGTGGCCACCAGATTCTCATCTTTGTCAGTACCCATTCTCGAACCGATGGTCGGCACCTCGAACTTCGGCAGCTGCGCTCCCTCAAACAGACGCGCCATGGCCATCAGCTTGTAATTCTGACGGGCTGATTCCTGATTCAGCACCAATAAACGCTTGGACTGCTGGTCTTCAGTAGTGGTGGTGATGGTGAATACCGAGCGCGGCCAGCCGTCATCCGTGGGAATCACCACCTGGGCGATGTCCTTAGGAATGGTCGCATACTTGGACATCGAGCCGCTTTTCTGGGCAATGGTGGCCTGGCTGGTGCGAATCTCCAGTTGAGGCCCGCCCATCACGGCCTTATAGCCGTCCGCGGATCGAGCCGCGTCGGCCTGATCGATCGTTTCCAAAATCTTGGCACGAATCTTCTTCTCCTGCGCCTCAGTCAAATCCGGCTGAGCCTTGGTGGATGAGTCAGCGGCCGGGGTGGGCAGCTGACCTTCGCAAGCGGCCAACGGCATAATCAGCGCGGCAACGGAGAGGGCGGCGACGCACAGTTTGTTCCAACGCATGCTCATCAGTTCTCCTCCTGGTTGTCCACATCATCGGCCGCGGAGCTATCCGAGGCCTCACTGTCATTGACTTCCTGAGCCAAACGGGAGAAGTATGCCTGCAACTCATCAGGAGAAATCACTGATGTCGACTCGGTATCCGGCATCGTCTCGGTCTCCCCCGCTTCGCCGGACTGCTGATCGGCGACCAAATTGCGGGACGCGGGATCGATAATCGTGGGAGATTCGGCCGACTCGGCGGGCACGGTCTTCTTGGAACCGCGACGGTGTGCGGCATGGCGGCGACGCTTACGGCCGGTCGGCGGCACTTCAGCCGGAATCGAGCCGTTGCCAATAATTCCCTGTTCAACCTGTTCCGCGAACGACGGCCCCGTTGACGCAGTGGCCTTGCCCTCCACAATGCGCTTACGGCGCTTATGCGGCGGCATGGCGAACACGGACGCACACAACACCGCGATTACCGCCAGCAGACCGCCGGACAGGTAGAACGGCATGGCGAAATCGGGAACTTCAGAGCGCACCCAGTGCATGCTGATAGTGGCGGACGCCTTATGTGAGCCGAGATCCATGATGGCCACGGTCGAAGCGGCGGGATCTTTGCTATCAAAGGTCACCGAACCATTGCCGCACTTCACGGAAGTCCACATATCGGAGTCTTTGAATGCCACCTCGTTGGCGTCATCCGACGAGCCCGATTGGTTCTTGGTGGGCTCACCCTTCTGAACGCCGAGCTCGGTCCAAGAAGTCAAACCGCTGATGCGCTGATAGGACTTCTCGCTTGCTACCCAACCGGCTGCATCCTTGGTGGAGGCCAAGGCTACGCATGTCTCATCCTTGGACGAGGAGGACTTCACGGTCATCGTCGTGTTCTTATCCAACAAGGTGAGCACGCCGGGATCGGTAACCACATAGCGAGAACCGGTCACATTGGCAGATGCGGTGATCTCGCTGGAAGGCTTCCATATCGTGGCGTTCAGCACTCCGAGCACAATCGCCGCCACAGCTAGCAAACCGAAAATAGGCGTTACCACGCCGCGCATGATCATGGCATGACGAGTCGGGCGCTCGGACTTTTGCGTCTCGGCGTCTTCCGTGCTCTCGGTGCTCTCAGCATCGACACCTCCGGCACTCTCAGTATCAGTACCATCGGCGGCATCGGCAACGTCATTGGCATCGATGACATCTGTCGAGTCGGTCACGTCACTGACTACGTCAGACTCCGTGGCCTCCTGATCTGGGCCCATTGCTTGTTCTTCAACACTCATAACAGCACTATTCTACAATCTTCACCTGTCTATTACCTAGAAAGGCTGAAAATCAGGGTTTACCGGTAGTGTGGTGTGCCATGCGTACTTTGTCTACCCTGACCAAAACCATAGCCGTTGCCTGCTCGCTGATCATGTGCATCTCGCTGGCCGGCTGCTCGAACTCGTCCGATTCCAAGAGCGACTCCTCGAAGTCGTCCTCTTCCAAGACGGCGAATCAGATTGCCGGCGTAACCGCCAAGGGCAAGCTGGGCGAGAAGCCGACCATCTCCTTCAAAGCCCCGATGACCGTGTCCGACGGCTCCTACGTGGTGCTGCAGAAGGGTGACGGCGACACAATCGAAGAAGGTGACCGCGTCTGCGCCCAGGGTATCGCCCTGAATGTCAAGGACGGCACCGAGCTGATGGATACGTGGACCAAAAATACGCCGGATTGCTCGCTCCTGGTCGATTCCTCCACCCTGTCTTCGACCTATTACGACCAGATCAAGGGCGCCAAGCTCAACACCACTATCGGTTTCGGTGTGAACGCCGAGGATTCTTCCGGCTACTCCTACATTCTGGCGATGACGTTCGTTTCCAAGTCCAAGGATCTGAAGAAGGCCACCGGCGAAGAGGTCAAGGACGTGCCGTCCAATCTGCCGAAGGTGACGCGTGCCAAGAACGGCAAGCCGTCGATCGACATGAACGGTCAAGGTGCGGTCGATTCGCTGGTTTCGCAGACACTGGTCAAGGGCACCGGCAAGGAAGTGACCGACAAAAACACTGTGGTGGTCAAGTACACCGGTTGGCTGACCGATGGCACCCAGTTCGACTCCTCTTGGGATAAGAACACCACACTTGAGGCTGACATGTATTCCGGCGGCCAGCACGGTGTGATCGAAGGCTGGCAGAAGGGTCTGATTGGTCAGACCGTCGGCTCCCAGGTGCTGCTGGTGATTCCGCCGGATCAGGCTTACGGCGACAAGAAACAGGGCTCGATTCCCGCGAACTCCACGCTGGTATTCGTAGTGGATATTCTCGCCGCGTATTAAACACTCAGCAAATAGCGTTGCCCCCGCCAGCGGGGGCTGTCAGCAAAAGCTGACTGGGGGGTGGTTTACGTTGGGGACCATCCCCAGTCGACTCACGGCGTCAGCCCCCGCCAGCGTGGGCAACTTTGCATTCAGAACAGCCTGAGGCTATCGTCTTCGGTGCCTTTCATATCGTCGTAGTCGAGGATGAGGCAGGTGAAGCCGCGGTCCTTGGCCAGCACCTGGGCCTGCGGCGTAATGGTCTGTGCGGCGAAGATGCCGTGCACCGGGGCCAATAGCGGGTCACGATTCAGCAGCTCGCAATAGCGGGTCAACTGTTCGACGCCGTCGATGCCGCCGTGACGCTTGATTTCCACAGCTACATGCTCGCCCTCGGCGTTGATGGCCATGATGTCCACTGGACCGATGGCTGTCGGATATTCACGGCGTACCAACTTAGCGCCCTTGCCGATACGTTCGATCTGCTCGGCCAAGTATCGCTGCAGATGGTCTTCCACACCGTCCTTGATGAGGCCAGGATCTTCGCCCAAGTCATACGTCTCATCGGAATAGATGTGCTGCAACGTCACTTCCAGAATGTCCGAACCCTTGTCGGCGCTCACGCGCAGCACTTTTTCCGGAACCGGCGTATCCGCATCATCATCGGCGCCATCGGGCGTGATGTCCTTCAACGTGCAAGGTGCGGTCATCCAGTTGAGCGGTTTATAGGAGCCCAGCTCAGAGAAAATCAACAGACTGGAATCGGCCTTAATGAGCAACACACGCTTGGCCAAAGGCAACGAGGCATTGAGACGGCCAGAGTACTCCGCAGAACAGTCGGCAACAATAATTCGCATAGGCCACCACTGTAGCGCAACACATAGCAAAAGGGGCTCTCTGGAAACCAGAGAGCCCCTTACAAGGTCATAGCAGAGTGAATCACTCAGCAGTGCCGGAGTACTGGACGTCGTGGCCGCGCTCGACCGCCACGGTGAGTTTGTTCGAGTCGAAGGAGATGAATCCGTCGGTCACCTCGAACATGTGGCGATCGCCATCGGGCTCAACCACGGTGAGCGTACCCTGCTTGATCACCGTGAGCACAGGCTCATGGTCGGGCAGGATGCCCATGCCGCCTTCGGAGGCGGGAATGGTCACGCTCGCCGCGTCGCCATGCCACACGGGGTGGTCGGCAGCGACGATGTTGACCTTCATCGTGGTTTTTTCCGCGGCCATCACGCACCCAGTTCCTTCTGCATGTTGTGCCACTTCTCTTCGAGGTCGTCGATGCCACCGATGCCGGAGAATGCCTGCTCCGGAACGTCGTCGTACACGCCGTCGCAAATGCGGGTGAAGGCTTCGATGGTCTCGTCGGCCGGCACGTAGGAGCCGGGGCGACCGGTGAACTTCTCGGCAACGTAGAAGTTCTGGCCGAGGAACTGCTCGATCTTACGAGCACGGTTCACGGTGGTCTTGTCCTCTTCGCCGAGCTCGTCGATACCGATCAGGGCGATGATGTCCTGCAGTTCCTTGTTACGCTGCAGAATCGCTTTGACGCGGTTGGCGCAGTCGTAGTGAGCCTGGCCCACGTAACGCGGATCGAGGATTCGCGAGGTGGAGCTCAGCGGGTCCACAGCCGGGTAGATACCCTTGGAGGCAATGTCACGAGAAAGCTCGGTGGTTGCATCCAAATGGGCGAAGGTCGTGGCCGGAGCCGGGTCGGTGTAATCATCGGCAGGCACGTAGATGGCCTGCAGCGAGGTGATCGAGTGACCACGGGTCGAGGTGATGCGCTCCTGCAGGGAGCCCATCTCATCGGCCAGGTTCGGCTGGTAACCCACGGCGGAAGGCATACGACCCAGCAGGGTGGACACCTCAGAACCGGCCTGGGTGAAACGGAAGATGTTGTCGATGAACAGCAGCACGTCCTGGTTCTGCACGTCACGGAAGTACTCAGCCATGGTCAGTGCGGTCAGCGGCACGCGCAGACGGGTACCCGGCTGCTCATCCATCTGGCCGAAGACCAGTGCGGTCTTCTCGAGCACGCCGGCCTCGCCCATCTCGCCGATCAGATCGTTACCCTCACGGGTACGCTCACCAACGCCGGCGAACACGGACACACCGCCGTGGTTCTGGGCCACGCGCTGAATCATTTCCTGAATCAGCACGGTCTTGCCCACACCTGCACCGCCGAACAGACCGATCTTGCCGCCCTGCACGTACGGGGTCAGCAGGTCGATGACCTTGATGCCCGTCTCGAACATCTGGGTCTTGGACTCCAGCTGATCGAAGGCCGGCGGGTTGCGGTGGATAGGCCAGCGCTCGGTGACGGTGATGGTCTCATCCGGCTTCTTGTTGAGGATGTTGCCGGACACGTCGAAGACGTGGCCCTTGGTCACATCGCCGACCGGCACGGAAATCGGGGCTCCGGTGTCGGAGACCAAAGTGCCACGGACCAGGCCGTCGGTAGGCTTCAGAGCAACGCAACGAACCGTGGAATCACCGAGGTGCTGTTCGACCTCAAGGGTGATTTCAGTGACCTTTGCCTCGCCCTCTTCCTTGGCGCCGGTGTTGACGATCTTTACTTTCAGGGCGTTGTAGATGTCGGGCAGATGACCCACCGGGAATTCAACGTCGATAACCGAGCCCTGGACGCGGGTGACGCGACCGTCGGTAGGCTCGGCCGCTGTGGTCTGGTTGTCAGCCATATGCGTTCCTACTCTTCCTCTTTGTTCAGCGCGTCGGCGCTGCCGATGATTTCGGTAAGTTCCTGGGTAATCGAGGCCTGACGCGAGGCGTTGAGCTTGCGGGTAAGGTCATCGATCAGGTTATGAGCGTTGTCGGTAGCCGTGTGCATGGCGTTCTGCCTGCTTGCGGTCTCCGATGCGGCAGCTGTCAGCAGGCATTCGTGGATACGGGACTGGATGTACTTCGGCAGAATGGCATCCAACACTTCCTCGATGCTCGGCTCGAAGGTGTACAGCGGAGCCACGTCCGCCACAGCCGGAGCCTCTTCATCAGGAGCGGGAACCTTGGTCTCGCTCTCCACGATCTCGACGGGCAGCATGCGCAGCACGCGCACCTTCTGCACCACCATGTTGATGAACTCGGTGTAGACGATGTAGAGTTCGGAAACTCCACCCTGCTCCGCCGGCTTCATGTAGGCATCCATCAACGTGCTGGAAATGGTTTCAGCAATTTCCACGCCGGGCTGGTCGGTGTCGCCTTCCCATGTGGCCGCGATGTCACGGTTGCGGTACTTGTAGTACGTCGAACCGCGACGTCCGTACACGAACAGCTCCGGCTGCTTGCCGGCCGCATCAAGGCGGGCGAGCAGCGATTCCGTTTCACGGATAATCGAAGAGGTGTACGGGCCGGCCATGCCACGATCCGAGGTGAGGGCGAGAACAGCCACGCGAGGGTTGTTCTCGTCCTTCACCGCAATCGGATGCGTGATATGGGTGTGTGCCACCAACGCTTGCACGGCATCGAAAATCGCATCAGTGTACGGCTTCGCGTTCAGGGCCACATCACGGGCCTTGGCAATGTGCGAAGACGCGATCATCTCCTGAGCGTTGAAGATCTTGGCCAACGACTCAGTGGAGTGGATGCGTGATTTCAATGCGAGTTGCGAGCCCATGGCTTACTTCTCTCCCGCCACGATCTTTTCCTGATCGACCGGCGCTGCCTTGGCAACGTCCGGCTTCTTCTCGACCAGCGGCTTGCCGTTGGAGGAAACGAAGGTCGAACGGAATTCGTCCACGGCCTTATCGAGGGCAGCCTCGGTATCGGCGGTGAAGTCCTCGGTCTCGCGGATGGTCTTCAGGATGTCGGTGTTGTGGTCGATGTAGTCCAGCAGTCCCTGCTCGAACGGAAGCACGTCGGACAGCTCGAGGTCATCGAGCTTGCCGTGGGTGCCGGTCCACACAGACACGACTTCCTGCTCCATGGAATACGGGTGGAACTGCGGCTGCTTCAACAGCTCGGTCAGGTGAGCACCACGGGTCAGCTGGGCCTTGGATGCCGCATCCAGATCGGAGGCGAACATGGCGAAGGATTCCAGCGAGCGGTACTGCGCCAAGGAGATCTTCAAGGTACCGGAGACCTTCTTCAGAGCCTTGGTCTGTGCGGCGCCACCGACTCGAGAGACCGAGATACCGACGTCCACGGCGGGGCGCTGGTTGGCGTTGAACAGATCGGACTGCAGGAAGATCTGGCCATCGGTAATGGAGATCACGTTGGTCGGGATGTAGGCGGACACATCGTTCGCCTTGGTCTCGACGATTGGCAGACCCGTCATCGAACCGCCGCCCAGGTCATCGGAGACCTTGGCGCAACGTTCGAGCAGACGAGAGTGCAGGTAGAACACATCGCCCGGGTAAGCCTCACGCCCCGGCGGACGACGCAGCAGCAGGGAAATCGAACGATAGGCCTCTGCCTGCTTGGACAGATCGTCGAAGACGATGAGCACGTGCTTGCCGTTGTACATCCAGTGCTGGCCGATGGCCGAGCCGGTGTACGGGGCAATGTACTTGAAGCCAGCGGAATCAGCTGCCGGGGAGGCCACGATGGTGGTGTACTCCATGGCGCCGGCGTCTTCCAGGCTCTGCTTCACCGAAGCGATGGTGGAGCCCTTCTGACCGATGGCCACGTAGATGCAGCGAACCTGCTTCTTCGGGTCGCCGGATTCCCAGTTGGCCTTCTGGTTGATGATGGTATCGATCGCGATGGCGGTCTTACCGGTCTGACGGTCGCCGATGATGAGCTGGCGCTGGCCGCGACCGACCGGGGTCATTGCATCGATGGCCTTCAGACCAGTGGACAGCGGCTCGTCGACCGGGTGGCGGTGCATCACGTCGGGTGCCTGCGCCTCGAGGATACGGCGGCCTTCGATGCCCTGGATCTCGCCCAGGCCATCAATCGGGTTGCCCAGCGGATCCACGACGCGACCGAGGTAGCCGTCGCCGACAGGCACGGAGAGCACTTCGCCGGTACGGCGCACTTCCTGGCCTTCCTCGATTCCAGCGAAATCGCCGAGGATAACCACGCCGATCTCACGGGCGTCAAGGTTGAACGCCAGGCCGAGCGTGCCGTCTTCGAACGTCAGCAGCTCATTGGCCATGCAACCAGGCAATCCCGTCACGTGCGCAATGCCATCACCGGCCGTGGCGACATAGCCCACTTCCTGGGTGGGGGTGTCGCTCGGCTTGTACGACGCAACGAAGTCGTCGAGGGCCTTGCGAATCGAGGCGGGATCGATGGTCAGTTCTGCCATGATCACTCCTTCTATTGGTTATTGTTCAGTCAAGTCTTTTGCTTGTGTTGGGCGGATGGGCTCGGCTCTCAGACCGGGCTTGCTTCCGTCTGTACCCTGCGGTGCAGGTTCTGCAGCTGTGCGACCACGGTGTTGTCCGTGACTTCGTCGCCCACCTGAATGCGCATGCCGCCCAGTACGGTCGGATCGACCACCGAGTTGATGTGCACCTGACGTCCCACCTTGGCGGAGTAGACATCGATCAGTCGCTTGATCTGCTCTTCCTTCAGCGGGGCTGCGGTGGTCACGGTGATCATCGACTGGCCCATGTGGCGGGAGAACTTTTTGATCAGCCACTGGATGGTTTCCAGATAGCGGCGGCGACGCAGGTTGCAGGTGGCGTGCTCGGCAAGCCTCATCGTGACCTTGTTCAGATTCTTATCTCCGAACAGCTCACGGAACAGCTTGACACGAACCTCGCTGGGGGCTTGGTCGTCGTAAAGCTTCGAGCGCACAACCGGCAAATTCAGCAAAGAGGAATGCAGTCGGGACAGCTCGATGGATACCTGCAACGTGGAGTCAGTGGCGTCGGCGTAGTACATCATGGCGTCCACACCGAAGTCCTCTACTGCATTGGCGATATCCCTGGCACGGCTCCAACGGCGGGAGACCAGATCAGTCATGATCTCTGTGGTCATCGGGTGGACCTGATCGCCGACCATCTCCTTGAACACGGCCACCTTATCGGCAGTCGGGCGGGATGGGTCGGTCAGTGCACGCTCCAGCTGAATGTTGTTGTCCAGCGCGCTGGTAATCGTGAACAGTTCGTTGCCGATCCGCCACGCGTCCTCATGGGTGTCGCGCAGTTTCGGGGCCAGCGAATCACGCGACTCGCGGTCTGCAATACGAGATGCCTCTCCTCGCATGGTCACCTCCCTTTCTGGTTACGAATGGTCACAGTCACTTCTTGGCGTCCAGATCGTCGATCATCGAATCGATCATCGAGGACTGCACGTCGTTGTCTTCCAGCTTGGCACCGAGGATCTTGCCGGCAAGCGCGGTGGCAAGAGCACCGACCTCGCCCTTGAGCGAGACGATGGCCTGCTGCTGCTGGGATTCGATCGAGCGCTGCGCGGAAGCGGTGATTTGAGCCGCATCGGACTCGGCACGAGAACGGGCGTCGGAGATGATGTGGGACGCCTCGGCACGGGCGTCGTCGCGAATCTTGGCGGCGTCCACACGGGCGGTGCTCAGCTGGGCCTCATACTTGGCCTTGGCTTCGTCCGCATCCTTCTTGGCCTGCTCCGCCTTGGCGATGTTGCCTTCAATCTTGGCGGCGCGCTCGTCGAAGATCGCATTGAACTTCGGCATGAAGAACTTGTAGAAGAACACAGCGACGATGACGAGGATGATCAGCGACCATACGATGTCATAGACCTCGGGAATGAACAGGTCAATCCCGCTTGCTGCTTGTGCCATCAAGCCCTCCTTTCAGTGATGGACATAATCGGTTTTCGTCTATTGACCTGTATTGATCAGATGATCAGGGCGGCGACGAAGCCGATCAGTGCCAGCACCTCGACCAGAGCCAGGCCGATGAACATGATGGTCTGAATCTTGCCGGACATCTCAGGCTGGCGGGCGGTGGATTCCATGGCCTTGCCGAAGAGGATGCCCAGACCGATGCCAGGGCCAAGAGTACCGATACCGTAACCGATGACGGACAGGTTGCCGGCGACCTCTGCGAGGGTGATGATATCCATTGTGTTTCCTTTCTAACGTACTTGGCGACGTTATAAATCTTATTTCGTTCGGTCCTGCCTATCTAGGCGAGGCCGGGTTCCGAAAGAGGGGGTTGAACCTCACTCCTCCGGGAAGCTTAGGTTGATGTACACGGTGGAAAGAATGGCGAAGACGTAAGCCTGCAGGAAGGCAACAAACGCCTCGAAGCACGTCATGGCGAAGCCACCGGCGAACCACAGCGCACCCACCGGGATGCCCTGCAGCTTGTTGGCCGCGTCAACCATCCAGTACTGCGCGAAGGCCAAGCAAGTGGCGACCATAAGGTGGCCAGACACCATGTTGGCGAACAGACGGATAGTCAGGGAAGCCGGGCGAATGATCAACAACTCAAGCAGGTTGATCGGGGCCAGCAGGAAATAGACCGGCCACGGCACACCAGGCGTGAACAGCTCGTGGCGCAGATAGTGACCGAGACCCTGCGAGCGGGCTGCGGTGACCCAGTACTGAATCAGGGTCCACAGAGCGAACACCAACGGCATGACCACCGTGGCAGTGGCAGCCATGTTCATACCAGGGATGATGCCGCACAGGTTGAAGACAAAGATCGTAAAGAAGATGGTGGTAATCATCGGCACGTAGCGCTTGCCACGAGCCTCACCCATCACGTCATAAACGACCTTGTCACGCACGAAGTCAAGACCGTACTCGACCACACCCTGCCAACGGCCGGGGATGAGCTTGGCATGTTTGGCGGTAATACCGAGCACCAGCAGCAATACGATGGTGGCCACGATGCGGATCAGGATAATACGGTTGATGGCAAACGGAGTGCCCTGGAACAGGATCTCCGGGGGTAGGAAGTCGTTGACTGAGGGCAGATGAGCGCCCTCGTTCGCCAACAGCAATCCTGCGCCGAACGAACCGACCATATTCACGCCTCCTGCTTCTTCAATGTCAGGTGTCAGTTTAAACCCACCGGGCGGGCGAATGTGACGGACTCGTTACTTTCGTCGTCTCGATGCGGAGTCTGCCGAGCGTGGACACGGAGTCAGCGCTGGGCATTCGACTCCGAATGACTGAAGAGTGATTATTTGCCTGTGTCTAGACAAAGTCAAGCCCACCTCGGCGCGTCTTTTCTCATCCCTACTGCCGTAAGGCTTTTCCCGACACTTCGCGAGTGTTGTTTGCTATTAGTCGCATCTCGCCGATGTGTAGGATTATGTTCATTCAATCGTCCATATCGTGAACAAATTACAGTCCACTGTGCGAACGATCAGCCCTCAATAACGCCGTAGCCGTCGTTGAGGAACGGCTTGAAATCATCCTCGCGCGGACCGCCGGGCTCATGGCGAATCGAGCGATCGGTGCCGAGCTTCTTTTCGGCACGCAGCCCCGGAACCTCGGTCAGGTCATACGGCGTGGTCTGGTACACCCAGTTCAACCAGTTGCGCCACAGCAGGTTCGCATGTGCCCGCCAGGCGAACAGCGGCTCCAGTTTCGGATCATCATGCGGGAAATAGTTCTGCGGAAACGGCACATTGGTCAGCCCCTTGGCCATATCGCGCTCATATTCTTCGGCAAGCGTGTATTTGCCGTATTCCCAGTGGCCGAGCGCAAACACCTCGGAGAAGTCGCGCGTGGCGATGAGCCCTGGCCCCGACTGCGGACCCCATGTCAGAATCTGCAGATTGCGGTTGGCACGCACCTCATCCTCATTCACGCCGGCCAGACGCGAGTGCGGCTGCAGTGCAATTTCGTCAAAACCGTTGGTCAGGAAGCAGTACTCATCCTGCAAATACTGGGGGAATACGCCGAAGATCTTTTCGGCGTAATCCACCTTATGGATGCCGTAACGCTCGTACAGCGCGCCCATGGCACCCCAGCACAGATACATGGTGGAGAACACGTGCGTGGACGCCCAGTCAAGAATCGTCTTGAACTCGTCCCAATAGTCCACGTCCTCGAATGGCATATGCTCCACGGGAGCACCGGTCACCACGAAGCCGTCGTAGTAGTTGTCGCGGAAGGCGTCGAGATTCTCGTAGAACTTGACCAGATGGTCGGCGGAGACATGCGCGGCCTCATGCGTGGAGGTCTTCATGAAGTCGATCTCGACCTGCAACGGCGATTTGGAGATCAGACGCAGCAATTGCGTCTCGGTTTCGATCTTCTTGGGCATGAGGTTCAGAATCACCAGTCTGAGCGGGCGGACGCGCTGACGCTCCGCCTCGGGCTTCTCGAGCGCAAAGATGCGCTCCGAGTCGAGAATGTCTCTGGCCGGAAGGCCACTGGGGATCTTGATAGGCATACCCTCTATTATGTCAATTTCTTGGATATCGCTCCCCGGCATTCCTATAACGGCCATTTATAGCGCGCTATTACTGTCTTTCTCGTTGGCCCCCTCTCCCGGAGAGGATTGCTGGAACCGATCGGCCGAGGAGAACATGCTCATAGCCATGATTCAGCACAACACGCCGAGTTGACTTCCTGAAAATTGCCCCTATTGTAGATAGAGCTGTCTAAAAGACAAGCCGACGCGGGGTGGAGCAGCTCGGTAGCTCGCTGGGCTCATAACCCAGAGGTCCATGGTTCAAATCCATGCCCCGCTACCAATAAGCCATTAGGCTCAAGGAATTTGGCCGGTGCAATTCCAAGGAATTGCCCGGCTTTTTCCATATCTGGAATCGTCCACGACGTTGCGCCATTCATTTTCTGCGAGATCAAGCCACGCGACACGCCCAGAGCGCGAGACAAATCGGTCTGGTTCTTATCGCGCATCGCAAGCGCTACACGCATGTTAGTGCTAATTACCTTTTCCAACGGAATCACTTGGGTTTCCGGCTCTAAAGTTTGTGTACTCATACTTAACACTCTACCATGTTGTTAAGCAGAATTTAGCAATTCTGCACCTACTTTCTGTTTAGTGTGACTAAAACATGGGTTATAGTGTTTAGCGTGGCTAACAAATGTATTGGAACAACGGCTAAGCGAGTGGACATGGTTCTTCGCAACGCACATTTTAGCCGGTCTGCGCTTGCCGAGGAGCTGGGCGTGACGAGATCAGCAGTAACACAGAAGTTCACCGGCAAGGCACAGTTCACTCTTCGTGACCTCAGCCGCATTGCTGATTTCTTCGATGTGAGCGTCGATTTCCTTCTTGGTCGTTCCGATTATGCGAAACCGTTGGAGGTGGCGCAATGACGATTCTTGCGGGTGCCGTGTTGCTGTTTGTTTTTTGTGCAGGCGTGTTTCTCCTTGGTATGGGCGGATACGTCTCTGTCATCAGTTTTCTTGAGGACGATTGGCTGGGTGTCGCCTTTGGCGTGCTTGTGGGCTTTGCGGGGTTGTTGATTGCATCTCTCCCAGTGGTGGTCCTTGTCTCCGGGGGTGTGTCATGAGCTGGTCAGCCTATTCCCCCGCGTATTGCGTGGTATCCGTTGGTGTCGAGCCAGTTGATTGCATGATCGAGCGGGCCCCCGTCCTTGGGCTGCATCGTCGCGGGAATTGTTCTGCGCTGTGGAGCGCAGTCCGGGGTGTTTTGGAACAATTCGCCACAGCGGTACTTCATCGCTTTTCGCATTTTGCGGGTGGGCTTGGTATATTGCCGTATTCGGCTAGGCAACGCGCTGGTGCCGTCCAGCTGGAATCTGTCGATGTGACGCACGGTGACGTCGTTATGCGTCGCGTAGATGACCACCACGTCCTCGGCGTCGCCGGTCACGTATTCGTTGAAGAACTCTCCGGGCATAAGGACGTTTCGAGGCATGTTTGGGTCGTTGACGTTCCCGGCGGAATAAGACTCGCATCTAAACCATATCGATTGGATGAGCACACCGGTTCCTCCGACGTTCTGGAATCGTATTGCGGTGCGTGGCGATCTCTCCGCTATTCTTCCGACGTTGAGCATCCCGTCCATGAGACGGTCGCGGTTCCGCTTCCATGTGCAGACGGCCACGCTGAAGGATATCAGCGCCGCTATGGATGCCAAACCATTGGCTATATTCAGCGCTTCTTCAATCATGATTCTTCCTTCCTTCGTTCGTTCGTCATGTGGCTTGGTTCTTTCTTTTCAAGCCTACGGCGGGGGAAGGAACCCCTTTCAACCATTCAAACGATGGAGGTTTGCCATGGATAGTCGTATTCGTGTCTTCCGTGAGCCTGATGGGCGGTTCCGTGTTCGCCTGTTGGGTTTCTATGGGCCTCACGCTCATTTGGATGCGATTATCAGCGTCGATGATTTGCGTCAGTGGCGCGACAAGATCGATGAAGCACTGAAGGAGGCAACCAATGTCGGTGTTTGATCCCGAGTCCAGCAGGAACCGTTTCAGTGCGGAGTTCAAGCTGACCGGTGATGGTGGCAGTCCCTACGAGTTCGGTATTCGGTTCAGTGTCGATGGGGATTACTTCGCGTTGGGCGGTTTGAGTATGGGTGACATGGTGCGTATCAACCGTGAGTTCGCCAGGGTTATCAGGGAGGCGAAGCATGCACGGGCTTTATAAGGGTGTTCTCGTGTTCTGTGCGGTGTTCGTGGGTTTGATTCTGGCCGTCGTGGGCTTGTGGGCTTGCGTGGGCGTGATCTGTCTGTGTGCGGGCATGGTGTTGGCGGATGTGCCGGAGCGTATCGGTGGGAGGTTTGGCCATGAGTAGGGGTGCGCCGAAGTCGATGGGTTACCGGTTTCAGTCGGTGCGTACCCGTGATGGCGTGATGCTGGTGGTCACGCCGTACACGGAGCGTGGTGATTGCATGGCGAAGTTGTATGCGTTCACTCGGGAGGAGGTGCGGGCGCTGATCTCGTGTCTGGATATTCTGCCGGACGGGCCGGAGTAGCGGTGATTATTCGGTATTCGGCGATGTATTCGCGTGTATTCGTTCGTATTTTTTCGCGTGCCCGACGCTGATTCGGGTCATTGAGAATGTAATGGCTGTGATGGCGCGTATGGCTACGCCTAGCCCTACCTATGCCCGCTGTGGTGGCGGGAAGCCGGCCGCATTGCAACTGCGGTACTTGTGAGACGAAGAGGTTGCCACCGACCCTATCCAGCCGCTGGTAAAGGCGGAATCGGGCAGCATCACCACGCGATTGTGTGGGGCTGGATTTGGGGACCATTCCCGGCGGGCTTCGGCCCGCTCTTGCAATCGACGGCCGACCGACCGAAAGCGAGACCCACTTGAGGATTCTCGGCCGAGATTACGTGTTGCGCGTCTCGGCCGAGAATCTTCGGGTCTTGACCTCTCCAGCCTCACTCCCAAAAGGGACATGAAAACGATAAGGGGATTACGGATTATGAGCAGAGCGACGTTCGAGAACATCACGTTGAAGGACGCGGGAATCAGACTGCTTCCGAAGCTGAACGAGTTCATCCGGGCGAGGAAGACCACGGAGAGCTTCGAGGTGACGATAGAGCAGGTGGCACGCTGGGCCGGACTGGTCCGACGCAACGGACGAATCGATGACAACCAGACGTACAGGATGATGATTCTGGCCGAATGCCCGGTGTCCAAGGTCAGGAAGTACGGGATGCGTTGCTGGGATGCGCGCGAGGCCTTGCAGGCTTTGGCGAAATGGACGGGCTCGTGGGCTTGGATGGTGGAATGATGGCCGCCCGCACGAAGCCGAGCCTCGCCGAGGCATTGAGCATGTGGACAAGTCCGCATGACGCGGCGTTGCTGCTTGACACGTTCCGCCTCGCAATCCTTGCGCTTGCCGATGAGCAGCACACCGGCTTGCCGGATTCGAGCCGTGTGCTTCGGATACTGCATCTGCGTACGGGCACGGCTCTGGCCGCGTTGGGTGCGGATTATCCGGCGATGGGCGTGCGCCGTGTCGGCAAGGACTGGACTTTGGACGCGCGCCAGTTCGATTTGTGGGCGCAGGGCCAGCGAAGCGTGTTCCGGCGCAGGGCCGGCGAAGCGGTGCCGGCCGGTGGCGTGCAGTCGAGGCTGAATCTGTTCTAGGGGGTCGGATGAATCCGAGAGCGAAGCTTACTACCGCGCAGGCGGCCAAATACCTGCACCGGTCGCAACGCCAGATGGAGCGCATGCGGTCGGATGGCACCGGCCCGGAGTGGTTCAAGGCCGGTGATGCCATCAACAGCCCGTGTTTGTACGAGGTGGCCGATTTGGATCGTTGGGTGGCGTCCAGGAAGGACGGTCGTGATGCGTAGGCAGGTGATAGACCCGCTGGTGCGCCGTGAGGTCATCGAGACGTGGGGCAATGATTGTTGGCTGGAGCTGCCGGGCTGTACCCATGTCGGTGCCGAGGACGACCATATCGTGCCGTATTCGCATGGCGGTATGGACACGGTGCCTAACATCCGGCGTGCCTGCAAGCATTGCAACGCATCAAGGCAGGACCGTGTGCTGTACGGTTACGGTGCCAGACTGCACATGGTGATCGTGCCTCCCGGCAGTTGTGACCGCGAGGCCATGGATTACATCGACGCGCACAAGGCGCCGGGTGATCCCGTGGTGAGCTTCACCGGTCTTGCCCGTGCGATGGGTCTGACCGACCCCAGCCTGGGCGAGCGTCGTGCCGTCGCGATGGCGTGGAGCGGTGCCTACCGCCAGTTCGCGACGAGCCCGGAACCCGTGGACGTGTGGCTGACGCGCACGATGCCCAACAGTCGCCGCCACCCTCGCATGCTCGATGAATGGGTTGCGCTCGACTATGACATCCATGTGCTTGACCCTGGCTTCGAGGTGGAGTGGGAGCGCGCGGCCGGCGAGGAGGCACGGCGTCGTGTGCGCCAGTGGTATGCGCTGCATCTGTCGCAGGCTCTGATCGACAGCAGGCAGTCACGGAGGCGCGCGAGGCTCGTGCAGCTCGGGTTGAGAGCGGACGCGGCGAAGATCGCGGCGAGGCCGGCATGGTAGCCGCGTTTTTTAAACGGACGTGGCCGACCAAGACCCCGCGCCCACTTTTTTCTTCTCTCGTATCAGAAAAAAATTTTTTGGAAAACGGCGGAATTGCAACGAAAAGAGGTGAATGAATGGCATTGCAGGAAGCATTCGAAGGATTCGATGAGATAGGCAATTTTCAGGGATTCATGGAAAAGAAAACCCGTCAGAATCTCACGGAGTTCTTCAGGGACAAGCAGGTGACCCCGATAGCGGACACGCTCGCTGCTCTGCTCATCGCCATCTCCCACAACATCGACTCGTATCTGCTGAAGGGCAAGAACGCGAGCACGCTCTTCGACAGCTTCGCCAGCAATCTTGATCGCTTGCAGGTCATCTACCCGGAACGGGTCAAGCTTGACGACGAGCTGGCCATGCTGTTGCAGGAGGCCAAGGCGTGATTCCCATGAGGGGAGGCACCGCGCGGAACCCCGAGCGGGGCACGGACGGCGGCAAGGTGGGCCGGTTTGCGGCCATGCTCGGAACCCCGCTACTTCCTTGGCAGCAGTATGTGGCGGACGTGGCCGGCGAAATCGACCCGGAAACCGGAACATACTTTTATGACACGGTGATACTCTCGACGCCGCGCCAGTGCGGAAAGTCAACGCTCGTGGACGCCACAGACACCCGCAACGCCCAATGGGGGCCGGGCCGTTACATCTACTACCTCGCGCAGACCGGCAAGGACGCCGGCGACCACTTCCGCAAATACCTGGAAAAACTGCACGCGCCGGAATGCCCACTGGGGGCGATCGCCTTGAAACCCTACCGCGGCATGGGCAACCTCAGCCAGACGTTCGTCAACGGTTCCGTCATCATGCCGAAATCGGTTACCCGAGTCGCCGGCCACGGCGTACAGGGCGACAAGATCACCCTCGATGAGGCGTTCAGTCTCAGCGAGGAAACCGGCAACGCCATACTCGACGGCTTCCTTCCCACGACCGTGACCCGTTTGCAGGCCACCGGTGTACAGCCCCAACTGTGGATCACCAGCACCGAGGGCACCGCAGAAAGCACGTTCTTCAACAAACGCCTGGACGAATGCAGGGCCGGCAGCCAGTCACGCCGTACCTGCTGGTTCGATTTCGGACTGCCGCCCGACGCCGACCCCGAGAATCTGGACCTGATAATGCGCTATCATCCGGCCGCCGGCCTGCTCTGGAACCGCGACAAGCTCCAGGACTTCCGCGAACAGTGGAGCAACAACCCATCCGGCTGGGCCCGAGCGTTCGGCAACCGGCGTGACGTGGGCCTGGCCGAACGCATCATAGACGCCGACACCTGGGCGACCACGGCCGTTGCCCCACTCGAGCCCTCGCAACTTGACGGCCGGCCTGTCGTGTTCGCAGTCGCCGTTGACGTTGACGGCACCCACACGAGCATATCCGCCGGCATCTGCAACGACGACGGCACCATAACCGCGCAACTGCTCGAAATCCTGGACGGCACCGGCTACGCCCCCGAGGAGATAAGCCGCCTGTGCGGCAAATACCACGCGCCGGTGGTGATCGACAGCAAGGGCACCGCATCCGACCTGTCGGACCGGCTGCACCGGCTCACCGACAATACCGGCGACGAAGCACTGGACTTCGTGGACATGGACGCAACCGACTACCTGACCATCGGGCAAAGCTTCGTGAGCGGCCTCACCAACAGAATCGTGTTCCACGCCACGGATGCCGACCTGGACGAAAGCACGGCGAACTCGGCCCGCAAATGGTCGGGCGACGCTTGGCGTATCTCACGACGCGGCTCGACCGGCCTCACGTCACCGCTGGAATCCTGCATGCTGGCCGCATGGGGAGCCGCCCACCGGCCGGAGGAAGACGGCCCCTTGCAAATCTACTGACCCCGTTTGGCGGTACTTGGCGGTACTTGGCGGTACTTGGCGGTACTTGGCGGCACGGTGGTGGACGGTTCGGTGGTTCCGCTTCCATAATCGGCGGCATGAACGAACGATTGAGTCTCTGGGGGCGAGTGAAGCTCGCCGGCCATGTCCTGACCCGCAGCGATGCGGGTGACATGCCCGAGGGCATCAGGCCGCCCAGCCGCGAGATCGAGCGAGACCCGTTGAGCCTGTCCACCGTGTTTCGCGGTGTCCAGGTGTTGCAGACCGCGATAACCGGTCTGCCGATCCATGAGATGCGCGGCGGTCTGAAGCTGGACACCGTGAGCTCGCTGATCCTCCAGCCGGACGTGAACCGTTCCCGCCGTGACTTCCTCGCCGACATGGTGGCCAGCATGGTTCTGGACGGCAACGCCTTCGTACGGCTTGTGCGCTACGCCGGGGAGGTCGTGACCTGCGAGGTACTGCCGCCCTCATTGGTCACCGTTTCGGACGACGGCCGTGATCCGGCGGCGCCGAAGCTCCGCTATTCGTATCTGGGCCACGACTACACGGCCGACCAGATCGTGCATTGCAAGTTCCTCAACGTTCCGGGCCGACTGCGCGGCCTCGGCCCCATCGGCGCGGCCCGCGAGGAAGTCGAAAGCGCCCAGATGGCCCGCGACTACAAGACGAAGTTCTACACCGATTCCAGCAACCTCAAAGGCTACCTGCGCACGAAGGCGAAGGTGACCGAGACCATCGCGGCGCAAGCGAAGCAGGATTGGCGGGCCAGCGGCACGGCCGGCGACATCAAGGTCATCGGAAACGACCTGGAATACGTGCCGTTGGACATGAAGCCCGCCGACCTACAGTTTCTGGAGACTCAGAAGTTCGACACCACGCAGATAGCCCGACTGCTCGGCATACCGGCCAGCATCATGCTGGCCGCAGTTGACGGCTCGAACCTCACCTACAGCAACATCGAGCAAAGCTGGATCGAGTTCGCCGACTACACGCTGGCCGCCTATGCGGGCGAGATCGAGGAACTGTTCAACCGTCTGCTCCCGCGCGGACGCACCGCCTCGTTCGACTGGGATTCAAGCCGCCGCGCCGACATGAGCGACCGTTTCAACGCCTACAAGACCGCCCTCGAATCAGGGTGGATGGAAGTCAACGAGGTGCGCGCACGCGAGGCATTGCCCCCGCTCGTCAACGCGCCGCAACCGGAAGAGGTGAACCAGTGAACCGTCATGAAATCGGATTGAAAGGCGTATGCCTGCGCCAGGCAGAGGAAGGCGACGGGCGCACATTGGAGGGCATCGCCGTGCCGTTCAACCAGATCATCGACACCTGGGAGGGAGCCGAGACCTTCGACCCGGATTGCCGTTTCGATGAAGCGGACACCGCGAAGCTCTGCTACCAGCACGGCGAGCTCATCGGCCGCATCACCAGTGCCGAAAGCCGCGAGGACGGGCTGCACATCACCGCCAGAATCAGCGACACGCAGCAGGGCCGCGACGTCGTGACCCTGCTGCGCGACGGGGCGCTCGACTCGTTGTCGGTCGGATTCATCCCGGTGGAGAACGAGGTGGACAAGGCCGGCGTCACCCACCGCAGGCGCGTGCGTCTGCTGGAAACGAGCGTGGTCAGCTGGCCGGCGTACGAGGCCGCGAAAATCACCGGCCAGCGCAGCGCCGAACCCCACGAAAACATGTCCGAAACCGGAAACCAACCATCTACCGAAAGCGAGGAAACCCGAATGGACAAGGAACTGGAGGAAACTCTCGACGGCATCAAGGACGAGCAGCGAAGCCTCAAGGCCGCATTGGCCCACGTTGGCGCCACGGAGAAACCGAAGCCGATTGGCTCCGAATACCGCACCGCCGGCGACTATCTCCAGGCGCTCTACCGCGGGGAGGAAACCGCCGTGCAGCTCATGCACGAATGCCGCGACCTCATCGTCACCGGCGACACCGGAAACACCGCCACCTGGATCGCCGACGACCTGCGGCTCATCCAGATGCGCCGCAAGGTCACTAACCTGCTGACGCACGACACGCTGCCGGCCAAGGGCATGACCATGGAATACAACGTGGTGGCATCCGACACCACGGTCACCGGCAAGCAGGCCAAGGAAGGTGACACCCTACAGTTCGGCAAGGTCACGTTCGGCACCAAGAGCGTCGGAATCGACACCTACGGCGGCTATACCACGCTGAGCCGCCAGACCATCGAACGCAGCACCACGCCGATGCTCAACACCGCGCTCTCCGCCCTGCGCAACGCCTACGCCAAGGCCACCGAAACCGCCGTGCGCAACTACCTGTACGCCACCATCGCCGCCCAGCGCGACGCCTCGACGGATGCGAACAAGATCGACGCGCCGGCGGCGTTGGACGCCATGACCATCGACCAGTGGGCGACCCTCATCATGGATGCCGCGGAACTCGCCGACGACCGCAACGTGAGCCTCACCCGCCTCGGCGTTTCCAAGGACGTGATGGCCGCACTCATCAAACTCAAGGACACCGGCAGCCGCTTCTTCGACCTGAGCGGCGACGGCACCGACACGCTGGGAGACTTCGACCTTACCGGCATCGCGGGCAAGTTCCTGCGCGTGCCCGTGCAGATGCTTCCCAAGGCGCCGGCCGGCACCGCGTGCTTCATCGACCCCGAGGCCGTGACCGTATGGGAGTCGGGCGGCCCCACCCAGTTGAGCGACGGCGACCCGACCAAACTCACCGAGAACTATTCGGTGTACGGCTATCTCGCCGTGGCCGCATCCCATCCGCTGGGCCTCATCCCCGTGAAGTTCTCGACCACATCCGTCAAGTGAGCATCATGGCCGAACCCGAGTGGAAGACCTATGAGGCGGCCGTGCGCGACGAAATCGGAGTGCCGGCCGGCGACGACGAACGCATACAGCGCGCCATCACATCCGCCCAGGCATACGTGACCGGCGCGATAGGCAGCCACACCGTGCCGGAAACCGTACTCGCCGACTGCGTGACCGCATGCGCCGCGGACCTGTACAACATGAGGGACGCGCGACTCGGCGTGATGAACGTGACGGACGGCACCCTGGAACCGTTCAGAATCTCAAGCGACCCACTGCGCAGCGTCTGGCAGAAGCTCAACGCTGCCGACGTGCCCACCGGCGGAATGGTGATCGCATGAACAACCTGATCGTCCGGCAGCGCGCACGGCTCGCGTCGAAATTCCGGGAAATACTCGGGGACATGGCCGTCATAGTCACCGACGATTCGCAGCAGGCCAGACCTCAGTCCGGCAAGGTGGCGGTGCTCATCGAATGGCCCGACATCGACTATCCGATATGGGGTAACGACCCGGAAATCACATGGCGCGTGGATCTCATCGCCGGCACCATGGCCACCCAGGCGAGAAACCTCGAACCCATCAGCGACGCGCTCGACCTCATCGCCGAATCCGATTTGTGCGTCATCCAGGCGCGGCCGGTCACCTTCACCATCACCAACGTGGGCGACCTCGCCGCATACCAGCTGACCATCAACCCATCAGACCTTTAGAAAGGAAACAACCATGGCAGACAAAATCCGCACCCTAGGCCCCGGAAGCCTCGTGATCGGCTCCGACACCGACACCTACAAGCTCGACGTGGACTGCACGAACGCGGAACTCGTGCCCGACAATTCCAGCGAGGACCCCGACAGCTTCCTCGACGGGCACGTGGAAGGAGGCGAGCTGACCACCTCATGGAAACTGTCGGGCAGCATCGGCGAGGACTATTCCATGAGCGGGGCCCAGGTGTATTGCCTGAACCATGCCGGTGAAACGAAACACGCCAAATTCATCCCGAACACCAAGGGAGCGCTCCAGCTGGACATGAGCGTGGTCATCGCACCCATCGCGTTCGGCGGCGATGTGAAGACCCGCAACAAGAAGGATTTCGAGTTCGCCGCCACCGATGTGAAGGCCTCGGAATACAGGCCCACCACCGAAAGCGCCTGATGGCCGACAAAGCCCTGTACGTGGTCGGCCAGAAACGTTTCGTTGCCACGATGCGCAAGGCCGGCGCGGACATGAAGGAACTCAAACAGATCAACAGCCAGGCCGCTGAACTGGCCGCCCCGGCCGCACGAAGCCGCGCCCCGCACGGCAAGAGCGGACGGCTGGCCGGCAGCATCCGAGCAGGGGCCACGCAAAAGGCCGGCGTGGTCCGAGCCGGCCGCAAGTCGGTGCCGTATGCGGGCGTCATCAACTACGGATGGCCCAAAAGGCACATCAAACCACGCTCGTTCGTCAACGACGCCGTGGCCGCCACCGAACCGCAATGGACCAAACTCTACGAGCAATTCATCAAAAAGACATTGAACCAAGTGCAAGGAGCATGACATGAGCAAACAACCCACCGCGAAAGTCACCTATACTGACGGACGCACGGAAGAGGCGCCACTGACCCCCCGCGTCATCACCAGCGTGGAGGAACACGCGCAGAAGGCGGGATGGGCTCCCGGAGAAGGCAGCAAGCTGCGGATGTCCTACTACATGGCGTATCTCGCGCAGCGATATGCCGGAAACACACAAATCCCCTATGAGCAGTGGCTCGACTCCGTGGGCGAGATCGAGGTGAAAACCCCGGAAAACCCTACCGAATAGACGCCTGGCCAGACGGTTCACTGGGCCGTCTCTCACTGATCCTGTCCGCCAGATTCGGCGGCAGCCCGTGGGAATGGCGGCAGAAGGCCAGCGAACTCGACTGGGGAACGGGCATCGAACTGCTTATGGAGGAAATGGAACGCATGGAGGAGGTGAACCATGGCTAGAAGCGCGATCATGTCGGTGCGCATCACCGGCAACTCGGACGACGCCGTGAAGGCGCTCTCCAAGGTGACGGGCAAGGCGGCCGCGTTCGGCAGCTTCATGGGCGGCGTCGCCCTCAAGGGCGTTTCCGCGCTCTGGGACACGCTCAAGGGCTTCACCTCGGACGTGATGGCCATGAGCGATTCGACCGACAAGTTCAGGAACACGATGAACTTCGCCGGCCTCGACACCTCAGCCATAGACAAGGCATCTAAGGCGGCACGCCAATACGCCGACGAAACCGTCTACGACCTCTCCACCATCCAGAACACCACCGCGCAGCTCGCCTCGAACGGCATCGGCGACTACACCGGCCTGACCCAGGCGGCCGGCAACCTCAACGCCGTGGCGGGCGGCAACGCGGAAACGTTCAAAAGCGTGGCCATGACGCTCACCCAGACGGCCGGCGCGGGCAAGCTGACCACGGAGAACTGGAACCAGCTGGCCGACGCGATCCCCGGCGCGTCCGGCAAACTCCAGGAGGCCATGCTGCGCAACGGAGCCTATACGGGAAACTTCCGTGACGCGATGGCCGACGGCCAGATCACCGCCGACGAGTTCAACCAGGCGCTGATGCAATTGGGCATGAGCGACGTGGCCAAGGAAGCCGCCAAATCCACGCAGACCATGGAAGGCGCGATGGGCAACCTCGAAGCCGCCGTGACGGGCGGCCTCACGGATGCGTTCGATCTCATCAAGCCCACCATCACGTCGGCGATGGGCACGGCGGCCGAAAAGGTCACCGCATTCTCCGACAGAGCCGTCAAAGCGATCAAGGGCATCATCTCGTTCGTCCGGGACGGGGATTTCACCAGCGAGTTCGCGCAGGCGTTCAACGTCAGCGAGGACTCCCCCGTGGTCGATTTCCTCTTCACGCTCAGAGACACGGCCGTCGGCGTGTTCGACGCGGTGAAATCACGCGCCGGCGACGTCAAGGCCGGATTCGACAGTCTGGCTCAGGGCGTGGGGACGGTACTGGGGCCGGTGGTCCAGTTCGCCGCCGATTCGCTCGGCCTGACCAATAATCTGAATGCGGGGGCCACGGCCTCACAGACGTTCGGCGACATTCTCGATTTCACCGCGAATGCGTTGCAGGCGGCCGGCACATGGTTGCAGCAGAACTCCCAGTGGCTGGGCGCCCTCGTCGTGGGCGTCGGTGGCGCGGTGGCCGCCTACCAGGCTTGGCAGACCGCCATAGCCGTATGGCAGACCGCAACCAAGACCGCGACCGGAGTGCAAACAGCGTTCAATCTGGTAATGAATGCGAACCCGATCATGCTCGTCATCACCGCCATAGCCGCGCTGGTGGCCGCGCTGGTCTACTTCTTCACCCAGACCGAGACCGGCCGGCGCATATGGTCGAACTTCACCAGCTGGCTCGGCACCTGCGTCAACAACATCATCGGCTTCTTCCAGGCACTCCCAGGCCGCATAGGCGCGTTCTTCAGCAACGCGGCCAAAGGCGCGACAAACACGTGGAACAACGTGGTCAGCTGGTTCGCGGGACTGCCCGGCCGCATCCTGGGAGCCATCGGCAACGTCGGCAGCCTGCTGTGGAATGCCGGCGCGTCCATCATCAACGGCCTGCTCAACGGCCTGAAAAGCGCATGGAACAACGTTACCGGCTTCGTCGGCGGCATCGCCGACTGGATAGCGCAGCACAAGGGCCCCGCCAGCTACGACAAGGTACTGCTCGTGAAGAACGGTCGCCTCATCATGCAGGGACTGGCCAAGGGCATGAACACCGGCTTCGACACCGACGTGCGCAAGACAGTCAAACGAATCAACACCGGCATGGGCCGTCTTGCATTCGAGACACCGGCAGCAGCCACGACGCAGCCGGTCGGCAACACATACAACATCACCGTGCAGACCGGCGTGGGCGACAAATACGAGATCGGCAAGGAAATACTCGAATGCATCAGAACGGTTAAGGACGTGCGCTCATGAGCGGCCGTCTCGCATTGCTGTACTTGGATCGCGGCAACGGCTGGGAGTGTCTGACCCCGCACGAGAACGACCAGGCGGCGCTTGAATCATTGTCCATCGACTGGGGCGTGGACTCGATACGCGACCAGCCGGACGCGCCGGTGCTCAGGTTCACGATACGCGACCGAACCGGCGACCTGGCCGGTGATGTGCTGTATCTGGCCGGTGCCAAGGTGTGGTTGCAGAAGACGGACGCGGTGTCGTGGCAAAGGTTCGACGTCTCCGGCCAGTGGCAACAGGTGGCGGAGTCGGTGTCGTGGGCCGAGCTTGCCGACTTGAAGCCGCCGGCGATTCCACCGGCGCCGGACAGTGGCCTGGAATCCGTATTCTATGGCCGGATCACTGTGGGCGGCGAGGTCACGCAGCGCAAGACGAAGAATGATTGGCTGGTGTCGTTGTATGCGTTGGGCATGAGCGTACTCACGCGCCGCCAGGCCGCGCAGGGGCCGGAACAGTCCGGGGCCCTGGCCGGCTATCACTGGCCGGCGTCCCCGGCGGAACGCTTGGACGTGCTGCAAGGGCGTCTGGCCGCGTTGGGTGTGCCGTTCGACGATATGTCTTTGGCGTGGCTTCGCCGGCATCTGCCGCCTGCGCTGGCCCCGTATGGGGATGATTCGCACCCCGATCTGATCACGCTCGTGCGCAATCTCGCGTCGTCGTCGCCGGATTGGCCGCTGGTCTACGAGGCGTACGAACAGGGACGGAATACGCCGGGCGTGATGACGGTGGGGTTGCTAGGCTCGCCCGCGTATGTGGCCATGCTGCCTGATGGCACGCTGGCGACCTCGTGGCAGGGGCATGTGACCGGCAGCGTGCGCGCGGAGCTGGTCATGGTGGACGACACCACGTTGGCGTTGCCCGATCCGATCACTCAGGTCACGCTCAAGGGCCGTAAGGTCACATGGGATGCGGAGAAGTCTGCGTTCGGTTTCGAGGATTCGGAGCTGACGTTCTCGGCTCGCGGCCTCGTGCCGGATAATCTCACCGAGTCGCAGAAGAGCGTTTCCGTGGAGTCGGACGCGGTGATCCGCGACGACAGCGGCGGCCATTGGACGGCCGGCGTCTACGCGGCGTCGGATTCCGACCGTTTGCAGCGCGCGGCCGTGATCCTGGCCAACAGCACCCGGTTGCGCCCCCGGTCGTTGAAGGTCGAATCACGCAAGGTGGACGACGTGGAGCACGCCATGCAATTCCACCCGTGGGCCGGCCTGCCCTTGACTTTCGTGCACAACCGTTACACACCGTTGGTGGCGCGTGACGGGACGCCGGCCACGGCTGGCGCTTGGCTGCCTGTAGGCGGCACGCTCACCTACCGGCACCGTAATGGGGAGGCCGTGTGGAGCAACGAGCTTGAGTTGCATCCATTGCCGCGCGACCCGACCATGCGACCGTTGCGCTGGATTGATTTGCGGCCGTTGACCTGCAAGTGGGAGCGGCTGCCGGAAATGACGTGGTCCGAATGGGGCCAGATCGATTTGATAACCACAGAACAGGAGCTAGGAGCATGAAAGAGACACCGAAACACCATATCCGATACCCGGATGGCACCGACCTTGTGCGTAACGCCTCGGCGCAGTTCAAGGACATGGCCCAGAGCATCGACAACAACATCGATGACCTGCCCGATACGATCCTCGTGAAGGTGAAGGACGCGACCGCGCGAACGGAGAAGGCGGCGGCCGACGCGGAGAAGTACAGCGGCGGCGCGGTGGCGATGCAGGATGGTGCCGTGGCCGGCCTGCTGGGGGATGCTTCCAGTGCCACGCGCGCAGCATTGTCCCACGCTCGCTATGCGCCCGGCAGTCACGCGGTGTTCATCGGCGACAGCATCACCCAGGGCTATCTGACCAGCAGCGGGTCGAAACGGTGGAGCACGATCCTGTGCCGCATGTTCGACTGGATCGAGCACAACTACGCCGTGGGCGGCACCGGGTGGATCAACGGCGCGCAAGCCAACCGGTTCGACGGCCAGTGCTCCCGCGCCGCCGCGGACTCGTCGTACGATCACATGCTAGTGTCGCATGTGTTCCTTTTCGGCGGCGTCAACGACGGCGCCGGTGATACGGCCACGGCCACGGAGCGGGCGCGCCAGTGCGTCGCGACATTGCGCGCCGCGTACCCCAACGCGAGGATCGTCACCGGCACGGGCATGCAGGGCCCCCTGAAGGTCGGGGCCACGCAGGGCGGCGTGCCCGTCGTGTCGCGTCTCGTCTATTACAGGTCTGTGGCGCGCGCCCTGCAGGGCACGGGCGTGGTGTGCGTGCCGGACTGCTGGCGGTGGCTGATGACGCGCCCCGATTTGTGCAACGACGACCTGCTGCATCCCAACGACGCGGGCCACGCCGTCATCGCGGGCATTATGGCCCAGATCGTCCAGGGCACGTACTCGACCCCGACCGTCGCCGACAACCAGCCCGTCTACCAGGTCTCGTACGCGGCCAACGTCACCGTGCGCCGCATCGGCCTCGACGTGGGGGCCGACCGCGTCACCGTGTACGGCAGTGTCGAGGCGCAGGTGGTCGACGACAGCAGCTACCTCAACTCGTTCAGCATGCGCCTGCCGCTGTTCCAGATGCCCGACTGGTGCCGGATCGTCTACAATGACGTCATCCCGGCCAAGCCCGCCGTCAGCGTCAACGGGCTATGGACCCTCTTCGACGCCTACCTGTACGTCGACGACGACAGAATGGTCAACGTCAGCGTCAACGCAAGATACTTCAAACCCGGCGACGACAGACCCGAACCACCCCTCGGCTACAAGTTCAAAGCCGGCGACAAGATCAAGACTTGGATCAACTGGACCATGCCCATCTGGGGATATTCCAATTAAGGAGCAACATGCAGCAAACCGAAATAGCAGCCCTCGCCATCGTGGGCGTACTCATTGCCATCGACTACCTCACGGGTCTCATGAAGGCCGCCATGCAGCACGACATCAGCTCAGAGAAAATGCGACTCGGACTCTGGCACAAGTCGGGCCTGATCCTGGTCATGCTCCTCGCAGAAGTCGTCGAACGCGGCCAGCAGTACCTCGACCTCGGGTACGCGGTGCCGCTCATCGTGCCCGCCGCCGTCTACATCAGCGTCACCGAAATCAGCAGCATCATGGAAAACCTCGGCGAGATCAATCCCGAAATCGCCAACAGCCCGCTGTTGCAGCTGTTCCGTAGCCAGAAGGACCCGAACGATGAAGACGGCAAGTCATGATCCTCGCCACCGCAATTCTGTGGATCGTCGGCATAACGGTCGTCATGCTGTTCGTGCATGGCAGCGACCATCGCCGCTGACCACCGCCACCGACTGGCTGCTCGCCATCGGCGCGCTCCTCTTCCTCACTATCGTGGCCGCCGCGTTCGGCACGGCCATCGCGCTGTCCGTTCTCACGCTCATCTGAAAGGAAAACAACCATGACAATGACAATCGACCAATTCATCCAGACGTACAACGGCAGGGCCGTTGACGTCGATGGGGCCTATGGCGGCCAGTGCTGGGACCTATGGAGCCGGTACGCGCAGGACGTGGCCGGAGTGCCACAGTCAGCCACCAACACCAGCAACGGCTGGGCGGGAAGCGTCTACACGACCACCTACGACCGTCAGCCCGCACTACGCGCCAAATTCGACCGTCTCCCGGCCAGCGCAACGCCGCGCAAGGGCGACGTGGCCTTCTGGGGCAACGCCCCCGCCACCCCGTCCACGCACGTGGCCATCGTCCTCGCAGACCAGGGCGGCAGCCTCTTGTGCCTGACGCAGAACCCCGGCGCCACGCACCAGGGAAGCATCACCAAGAACGGACTGCTGGGCTATCTGCGACCCACGGCCGCCACGGCCGCGACACCATCCGGCATCGCCGGCACATGGCGCATCAACGTGCAGGCGCTCAACGTGCGTGACCAGCCCACCACACGCGGCAACGTCGTGGCCCAGTACAAGGCCGGCCAGACCGTCAACCTCGACGGCTGGACCGGCCGCGCGGACGGCTACGACTGGGGCCGCTACATCGGAGCCACCAGCGGACAACACCGCTACATCGCACTGGGCCCGGCCGGTACCACCGACTATCTGAAGCGCTGAACCACAGACCCCGAATTATACGGCCAGCCTGACGGCATCCAACGCGCTGCGTAGCCTGCTGTCGGGCATGGCCACATAGATTTGCGTGGTCTCCACCGACGAGTGGCCGAGCAGACGCGCGACCAGGAACAGGTCGTGCGTCTGCTCGTAGGTCTTCGTGGCATACCGGTGGCGCAGGCTGTGGCAGCCCCACCCGTCCGGCAGCAACCGTGATATATGACGGTTCACGTAGCTCTGTTCAACGTGGCCGTTCCACCGGCCGGGCAGCAGCCAACCGCCGCAACGTTCGATATATTCGGCCAGATCGTCCGGCAGGGGCACGATGCGCTGCTTGTCACCCTTGCCCGTGATGACCAGCGACTTGCCCAACAGGTCGTCCATCACATCCCGACTGTTCACGCGGGCAATCTCGGCACGCCGCAACCCGCATTCGGCCGCCAGCCGCAGCATGACACGCTCCAACGGGGTCGCCTTGTGCAGTGCGGCGATGATGTACCGGTCGGGGCACGGGCGCGGTTTCGGTTTCGGACGGCGCACCACCGGCAGCAGCTCGCTAGGATCATCCGCCCTGCGACCGCTCTCGTGCAGCCAGCGGAAGAACGACACATAGGTCTTGCGGTAGCCGCGGCGCGTTTCTGTCTTCCACGCCTGGGCCGATGTCCAGTTGATGAGGTCTTCGGCGGTCACCGTCATCGGTGACAGGCCGATGCATCGCGCCGTGTGCGACAGCTTGTTGCGCCGGCACCTCACCGTCTCCTCGCTGAGACCGGCGGCGCGGAGCGCGTCAAGCCAATGGTTCATGTCATCCCGCCACTGAGCAGGGGGCAGCTCTTGTTTTTGACTCATGGCACATCATCGCACCACGGAATCACGCCGCTAGCATAAAGTCGGATAATCGGGCTGCATGGATTTGAACCGTGGACCTCTGGGGTTCTGCAAGGTTCCCAGAGGTCCACGGTTCAAATCCATGCCCCGCTACCACATTCAGAAGGTCGGAATCCTATTGGGTTCCGACCTTCTGCGTTATGCCGTCTCACCGCCTGCGGCGCTTGACTATGGCAAGCATCGTACAGCCAACGGAAAGGAACGCAACCGCCACTGCGCTTGGCATGACCATGCTGATTCCAGTATGAGGCAGCTGCTCCTCGGATTCCACCGACTCTTCCGGCTCTTCCGGTTCTTCCGGCTCCCCCGGCTCAAACACACGCATCCGCTCCCATGCATCGTCGTATCTACTCGCTGCCGGCATCACACGGTCATCGCCCGCAAATTCCCAGACGAACACATACCAGCCATGCTGATCGGCAACGATGTGCACCGGCTCGCCATGCGCGTCCAACGATCCCGCACCGAACTTGAACGTTCCGTCGCGCGCCGGAATCTCCCAAGATCCCACCAAACGGTGATGCTCATCCTCAGCCGGCACTTCGGCGCCAGTCGGTTTATATGCCTCGTCATTGACGGCATCATCCGCATCGCCGGACCACCACACACTCACGGTGGCATGCGGGCGGTCAGCGCCGAATCCATACTCCTCATTGCCGGCGAACGACCCATGGTCGCTCGGGAAGCCGGACACGGTTATGGTGTCGCTCAATTCAGAACCCACATGAGCGGAATGCTCGGTCACCGTTGACTCGACCGCGACCTTGCGACGATTCACATTGCTTTCCGCAGCTTCAAGGAACGTGCTGGACCAGTCCCGAACAAGATACTGCTTGGCTTCATCGCTTTGCGAAGCACGACGGAACACCCACACCCACGTGCCGAAACTGCCCGTACCGGTTCCACCGCCATCGGCCCGATCCGCCTCACCTGCCAGATATGGCGTACTGCCACCAGGCTCGGTCATGGCTTGCACGCGCACAGTTTGTCCCGGACCGGTGAACGAAGTCTGGCCGTATGCCGATGGACGATACCCGGCTTGCTTGATCCTCGCCAGAAAACCATCGGCGCTTTCCTGCGAGCGCGGTTCGATGACCAAGCCCAAATCATCGGCAGTCAGACCATCAAAGTAGTACCCTTCGGCTTGCAAGGCGAGGTCTGGCACCCAGTGACTGCTGGAGTCGGCCACGCCACTGGTCACATCATCGAATATTGGGAAACCGGCATTGACCACTTTGTCCGAGACCGTGGTACTCACCATAGGAGCAAAGTCCTTGCGCACCGTGAATGTCGTCGCCGAACCGCCCGTCGAGACGAACGAATCAAGGCCCAGGAGCTGCTGAATGCCGTCCATAGTGCGCAAGCGCCCGTACTCGTAGGTGGTTTTTGCCGTTACTTCGCCGTGACCATCTGCCTCCCATGCAAGGTGCTGCACGGTAGCGGTGGATACACCTGAGAACGTAGCTTTTCCGGTACTCACAAAATGCGCCGGCCCCTCAAGCGTTACCGTGAATGGAACACCTTCCACAAGCTCACCGTTGTATCCCTTCACGCTCACCGCCACGGATCCGCTGCGCAGCGCCACGGCATCGATGCGTTCCACAACAACGTCCGCGGCCACTTTGTTTTCCGATTCCTGCCATATCTGTTCCGCACGCGGAATGATATCCGGGTGCTGCTGCCGGACGCTCTCCCGCTGCTGCGCCCACTGAGTGCCGATGCCGAAATGATCCTGGATAATCACCGCCACGGCCGCATGATCCCGCGCGCCAGCTTTTCGGTACTGCTCAAGAATCCAGGCCATGCGGCGTGCATTCTGGTCGTCTTTCAGCAATCGCACCGGGCCGACCGTGTAGTCGGTGATGGGCCCTGCTTCCATGCAGTAGTAATGGTTATTCGAGGTATCCAGCCCTATTACTCCCAAAGGCAGTGAAATGCCGTGTGTAAACCGGATATGCAGATTCTGCTCGGAGGGTCTCAGCGACGCCGCATAGGCTTCGCCGGCCATACCCAGCACCATTGCCAGCGCCAATATCAATCCCGTCAGCATGGCCAGTATGGACATGCCCTTTCTCCGCCATGCCAATGCCATCGCGAGTCCTTTCTTCAATCTCTTGCTTGAACCGCACATCCTTGTGCGTGCGGATAGACCACGAGCATGGCAGGTTGGCGGCGTGCGGCACATGGTTTCAGGCCAATGTGGTTCGAGCTTGCGTTTTTTCGGCGAGTTGTGGATAACTGGGCTATCAAGTTATCCACTTCATGCCGTTTGCAGAACGTTTCGCCAGAAGTGTCCACAATGCGCGTCCCCGAGCTCAAGCCCTTTAGAATGGGCAGTATGGCAGCAGTACAACATCGCGCGACCACGCGCACAAGCAACAGCGACTCCACCAAGACCGCGAAGTCAAAGACGACCTCATCCTCGACTACCAAGCGCAAGCGGGTCCGCACCGCGACAGCGACTCCGCCGGCAGCCCTGCAGGGCCTCGCCAGCGAGGCGCCGGCTCCCACCATCGAAGCGAGCGAGCCGGGCCAGTTTGGCCGTATCAACGTCATGGACATCACCCCCGCCGAGGAACGCGGCATCTTCCCCGCCCGCGTGGAGCTCGGCGAACCGTTCGAGATGACCGCCCAGGTGTTCATCGAAGGCCGCACCAAGGTAGGCGCCACCGCCATAGTGCGCAATCCGCGCGGCAAGGAAACCCTGCGACGCCCCATGACATGCGTGAACCCCGGTCTCGATCGTTGGGTGGTGACCGTCAAGTGCGGCGACCACAGCGACCTGAAGCCGTGGGAGGATGGCTATGCGGCCGTCAAACGTCAGCTGGGCGAATGGACCGTGACCATCGAAGGATGGGAAGACACCTATATTTCCTGGCTGCATGATGCCCGCATCAAGGTTCGCGTTAAGGATGACGTGAACAATGCTCTCGATTCCGGCGCTGAACTGTTGGCTCGCTGGGCAGCAACCCCGGATGCCAATCTCACCGCACGCGACCGCAAGACTTTGGAGAAGGCCGCCGAAACCATGGCCGACGCTTCGCTCAGCGCCGAAGATCGCCTGGCTGCCGGAGACAATCCGCGCATCGCCACGCTGCACGACACCCACCCGCTGCGCGACGGCATCTCCCCCAGCCAGCCCCAGCGCTTCAAGGTAGAACGCCCGAAGTCCAGCTTCGCCGCCTGGTACCAGTTCTTCCCACGCTCCGAAGGCGCCACCATCAATCCCGCCACCGGCAAGATCGTGCAAGGCACGTTAAAGACTTCGATGGCCGGCCTGGAACGTGCCGCCGCCGAAGGCTTTGACATCGTCTACCTGCCGCCAATCTTCCCCATCGGCGTGACCAACCGTAAGGGCCACAACAACTCACTGATCGCCGGCCCCGATGATCCGGGCTCCCCGTTCGGCATCGGCTCTGAACTGGGCGGTCACGACACGGTGGACCCGCTGCTTGGCACCATGGACGATTTCAAGGCACTGTGCCAGCGCGCGCACGAGTTGGGCCTCGAAATCGCACTTGACTTTGCCCTGCAGTGCTCCCCCGATCACCCGTGGGTCAAGGCACATCCGGCATGGTTCAAGCACAAGCCGGACGACACCATCGCCTTCGCCGAGAACCCGCCGAAGAAGTATCAGGACATTTATCCGATCGACTTCAACGCCGACATGGCCGGCATTGAGAAGGAAGTCGAGCGCATTATGAACCTGTGGATCGAGGCGGGCGTTACCATCTTCCGCATCGACAACCCCCACACCAAGCCGGTTCGTTTCTGGCAGGACGTGATTGCCGCAGTGACCAAAAAGCACCCGGAAATCCTGTTTCTGGCCGAGGCGTTCACCCGCCCGGGCATGATGCGCGCATTGAGCTACGTGGGATTCACCCAGTCCCACTGCTACTTCCCGTGGCGCAACACCAAGGAAGAGCTGGAGGAGTATCTGCCCACCACCAATGGCGATGACGGCTACTACCAGCACAACACCTTCTGGCCCACCACGCCGGACATCCTCACCGCATACGTGCGTGACAACGGCATCGCCGGCCACTGCGTGCGTGCGGTGCTGGCAGCCTTGGGCAGCCCAAGCTGGGGCATCTACAACGGCTACGAACTTATCGAGAACAAGCAGCGCCCCGGCTTTGAGGAGCAGATCGACAACGAGAAGTACGAGGTCAAAGTCCGCGATTGGTCCAAGGCCAAGCAGTTCGGCGTGGCCGAGATGCTCACCTCGTTGAACAAGATTCGCCGTGCCCACCCGGCAGCACGCAGCTACCATAACCTCACCGTGCTGCAGTCCTCCGATCCGGGCGTGCTGGCATTCGCCCGCCATACACCGGCAGAGCTGACCGGCACCGGCCACGCGGACACGCTGATCGTGGTGGTCAACCTTGATGGACACAACGCCCATCAGGCAATGATTCATCTGGATCTTGATGAGCTGGGCTTACCCACCGATCGTCCGCTGAACGTACGTGACGAACTCACCGGTCGTGAATTCCAGTGGGGCTGGGACAACTACGTTTCGCTCGCCCCATGGGCGGACGTGGCCCATATCCTGTCCGTGCAGTGAAACGAAAGGCGGGCACAGCTATAGCCGGGGTGCCCGCCCAGTAGTAGTGTGTGTAACGAATAGTTTCCAAACAAGGAGATAACCAATGGCAGAAACCTTCAACGTCGTTGTGGAAATTCCGCGCGGCTCCAAGAACAAGTACGAAGTCGACCACGAGACCGGCCGCGTGTTCCTGGATCGCACCCTGTTCACCGCAATGGGCTACCCGGATGACTACGGCTACATCGATGGCACCCTGGGCGAGGACGGCGATCCGCTGGACGCTCTCGTGATGATTCCGAACTCCGTGTTCCCCGGCTGCGTGGTTGAGTGCCGCGCCGTGGGTCTGTACCACATGGTTGATGAGGCCGGTGGCGACGACAAGGTGCTGTGCGTGCCTGCCGACGTGCGTTTCGACGACATCAAGGATATCGAAGACGTCAACGAGTACCACAAGGCTGAAATCAAGCACTTCTTCGAGCAGTACAAGGCTCTGGAGCCAGGCAAGGAAGTTCTGCCGGGCGACTACTGGACCGGCGTTGAAGCCGCCGAGAAGGAAATCGTTGCGGCTCGTCAGCGTCTCGCCGATTCCGAGAAGTGATTCGGCTCTGAATCGCTGAATAACTTACAAAAGGCTCCTTCGGGGGCCTTTTGTTGTTTGCGCTCTGCTTGATAGCCACCTGCACCACCAGGCCGACAGCCCTTCAGGAAGGGCTTTTCTTCGTTTCTGTGCTATACTTATAGACTGTTTTTCAACTAGGCGTAGGCGGCGTGTGGGAACGCTGGTCGAGGCCCATCGCACGGCAGGAGCCGGCGATGAACCTTCTGTCACACCATGATTTCGATAATCATTCAAACCTTGCTTATTTCCGTCTCTGTCGCCATGGATGCATTCGCCGTTTCCATCGGCAAAGGCCTGACCGTCTCCCGTATTCGCCTGCAGGATGTCATTAAAACAGCGCTGTGGTTCGGTGGATTCCAGGCGCTTTTCCCGCTTTTGGGCTATTTCACGGCCTCCACATTCAGCACGTATGTCACCGCTTTCGACCACTGGATCATCTTCGGCCTGCTGGCATTCATCGGCGGCAATATGGTTCGCGAGGCCTTCAATGAAGACGAAGAGAACGCCAAGGAGACCGCGCAATTCGACTGGAAGCATATGCTGCCTTTGGCCGTGGCGTGCAGCATCGACGCTTTCGCCGTGGGCGTCAGCCTTGCTTTCATGAAAATCAACATCATCTTTGCCATTACTTCCATGGGCGTGGTCACCGGATTGTTCTCCGCAGCCGGCCTGTACATCGGGCGTATTTTCGGCTCCCGTTGGCAGAAGCCCGCGCAGATTGCCGGTGGCGTGGTGCTGATTCTCATCGGCGTCAAAGTACTGCTGGAGCACCTGGGCATTATCGCGTTCTAATCTGTCCCTCTGCACGACGTAGGATTAGGATTACAGACATTTCCATCGAGAGGCTTGACATGACCGAGACCACCCAGGACAGCTGGAAGCACAAGGTACCAAGCATGCTGCTGGCGCAAGTCACAGCATACGTGTTGCTGATTGCGGCCACGGTTATTCCGACCCCCGGCGCAACGCCCATCATTCCCATGATTGTCGTTGCGCTGGTGCTGGCGGCGTTCATCGCCTCATGGCCGTTCCGCGGCACGATGCTAGATCGTGTCACGACCGTGGTATTCGGCGTCATATCGCTGGTTTTTGTCGTTGTGCCTTTCCCCTCCGGAGGAATTGCACCTCAGCGCATCGCCGTTGATGGCAAGATACCGGGCTGGTACTCGTGGGCTCTTGTTGTCGGCCTGCTGCTCGTAGTGCTGGTGGTGTTCTCCTTTGGCCGCCAAATGGCAAGGGAGAATCGCTCTCATCTGATTCGTTCCCTGTCTCATGCCGTCACTTCAGGAGTGGCTTCCATTGCCGTGGCCGGCTGGTGCTTCCTGCCTGATCTTGGCACCATGATCTCTCGCAATACCACGGTGGGCGCCATTGCCGTCATCGTGCTCGTCGTCTTGGCCGCGGCACTGGTAGTGGCCTCCATACTGTGGGTGCGCGACTCCGATCCCGATCCGAATGCCAGCCATCCGTGGATCGGCATTGGTCTGCTGCCGGTGATGCTGATGGGCGTGACCATCGCCGCCACCACCTTGGTTATCATGCCGCTTGTCAGCTGACCCTGGCATTCCCCCGTTCATATTGTGCGATTGTTACATATCAGTGTCCAATACAGGCGCGTAGAATAGGGGAAACCGCGCGAAAGAAAGGGGCGTTGCCCTTGATTCGCGCCGAGTCGAACAAGAGTGTGCAGTATCACCAAGGGGGATTAGCGTGACGGACTTAACGTTGATGACCTTCGCCAGCGATCCCGCAACCGTACTGCCGTCACTTGCATTGCTCTCCCATCGTGTTCGCGTGCTGCCCATGGATGCGGCCAGTCTGGTGAAAATGCCGGAGAACACCATTCTGTTTCTTGATGCTCGAGATGACTTGGCCACGGCTAAAACACTGTGCCGGTTGATTCACGCTTCAGGTCTTTCCACGCCGATTGTGTTGGTGCTTACCGAAGGTGGCTTCACCGTAGTCAACTCCCAATGGGGTATTGCCGATGTTGTGGTGACCACCGCCTCCCCGGCTGAAGTCGAGGGCCGTCTTCGTCTGGTTTCCGAGAGAGGCAACGCCCCCGCTATTGCTTCCACCGGTTCCGTGTCCGAATCGTCCACCACTGTGGAAGACGGGCAGATCCGCTCCGGCGATCTCATTGTGGATACCAACGGATATACCGCTTCCCTGCATGGCCGTCCTATCGACCTGGCATACAAGGAATTCGAACTGCTCAAGTATCTGGTGCAGCACCCCGGCCGTGTGTTCACCCGCGCCCAGCTGCTCCAGGAAGTGTGGGGCTACGACTATTACGGCGGCACCCGCACCGTTGACGTGCATATCCGTCGTTTGCGCGCCAAGCTCGGCGGCGAATACGAGCATCTCATCGGCACAGTCCGCAATGTAGGATATCGCTTCGATCCGCCGGAAAACGACAAGGGCGATGCCGCCGCACAACAAGCGGCCAAGGCATCCTCCATTGACGACGCTGCCGATGCGGAAGAGACCGCCGCGTAACACGGCTCACAGGTTTCACCTCTCATGCGAGAAACCAAAACCGCGCGCATAGAGCGCATGCACAAGGAATACGACATCCTATGCCGTATGATTCCGCAACCGCAGTGCGCCCTGCATTTCACCTCCCCGCTTCAACTGCTTATCGCCACTGTGCTCAGCGCCCAGACCACCGACAAGCGTGTCAATACGGTCACCCCCGAACTGTTCGCCACGTATCCCACGGCTCATGATTTGGCAGAGGCCAGCCCGGCTCAGATCGAGGATATTATCCATCCGCTCGGCTTCTACCGATCGAAAACCCAGCATCTCATCGGCTTGGCCACGGCATTGGACGAACGCTTTGACGGCCAGGTCCCACAATCGATGGATGAGCTGACCAGCCTGCCAGGCGTTGGCCGCAAAACCGCCAATGTGGTGCTGGGCAACGCTTTCGGCATTCCCGGCTTTCCCGTGGACACTCATGTGATGCGCGTGACCGGTCGTCTGCGCTGGCGATCGGATTGGCGCTCCACTCATCTGGATCCCGTGAAAATCGAACGGGAGATTACCGCATGCTTCCCACCTGAAGAGTGGACGGATCTCAGCCATCGGCTTATCCTGTTCGGCCGATCCACCTGTCATGCCCGCACGCCGGACTGCGCCAACTGCCCGCTGGCCGCCACCTGCCCCAGCGCTGGGATCAGTACAAAGTGACGTTCGGTAGCGCACCCTCGTTAGACTGATGGGCATGCATAAGAGTCGCAACGAGCGGTTCAGATGGGTGGTCTTCCTAGTAGTCGCCGCAGTGCTCAGCGCACTGGTGTGGGTTGGCTGGTCGGTAATCACGCGCAGTCATTCCATTCCGGGTCTACTGGATTCCGGCCCGGATACCAAGGTGTCCGTCGGTATTACCGATATGCCGCAATCGCTGGACATCCGTGCCACGGCATCGGCCTCGGCGGAACGTCTGCTGCTAGACAACGTGTACGAAACACTGCTAACCGTCGATCAGAACAACCAGCTCAAGCCGGTCGTGGCCACGGATTGGAAAACATCCGATGACGGGCTGACCTATACCCTGACCATCGCCTCCGGACTCACCTTCTCCAATGGGCACACGTTGGATGCCGGGGATGTGGTGTGGTCCCTGCAACAGGCGATAACCCAGAAATATGCCGGCGTGGATGATCTGGGCGATCTGAAGTCGGTCACCAATCCGAATGACTCCACCGTGGTCATCACTCTTGCGCAGACCAACCCCACGTTGCTACGTGCCTTGTCCGGCAGACTGGGCATTGTGTACGATTCCGAAGCGGGCGATGCCGACTATGCCAAGCAGGCAGTAGGTTCCGGCCCGTTCACCGTTGGCAAGTTCACGCCCGGGCAGTCGTTGACGCTCGATTACAACGGGGGCTACCACGGCGCCAAGGCGCACGTCGGCACCGTGACATTCACCCAATACTCCGATGAGACGTCGCTGGCCGATGCCGTATCCAAGGGCACTATCGATATGGCCGCACCCGCCACCGCCACCGTAGCCTCGCAGATGAACGGCAAGGACGGTCTGACCGTCACCGAAGGCGCCACCACAGATAAGGTGCTGCTGGCCTTCAACAACAATTCCGATTCGATTATGTCCGATCAGAATGTGCGCACCACGTTCCGATACCTCATCGATTCGGCCGGCATCGCCGCCTCGCAGTCGGATTCCAGCGGTGCGCTGGGAGGCCCGATCAGCCCGCTGGAACCCGGCTATGAGGATCTGACCGGCCTGTTCCCGCACGATATGTCCAAGACGCAAACGATGACCTCCTATTTCGGCCCCTATCTGACCACGGTGGATTTGGTGGTCACCGCGCAGTGGCAGCCGATGGCCGAGACCATCAAGCAGCAGATTGAACAGCTGCCGCGCCCCTCGGTGAATCTGGAAGTCGTATCTGACGAAGAATATGTCAAGCGTATTCAGGACGGCACTTGGGAACTGACCCTGATGAGCATGAATGGTACCGATGACGCCGGTACGTTTGCCGACCCGGATTCCATCTTCCACTACAACCATGCCGAGGTGCAGCAGGCCTATGCCGATGCTCGCGCCGCCACCAATGACGCCGACTATGCCGAGAAGATGAAGGTCTATGCGCGCAAGCTCAGCGAAGATGCGGCAAGCAACTGGCTGTATACGCGCAAATGCTTTACCGTGGCCTCCACCAAGCTTTCCGGATATCCGACAGCGCTCATCGACCAGCGCATGCCGTTGGCCGACCTCACGGTGAAGTAAGCACTCCCACCTGAAAGCTCCCCTCAGTCACCTACGCGGACTGAGGGGAGCAGACGAACGAAGCAGGATAGAGCAAACCCAACAACGCCTTGTCATACAACATGCATAAACTTTGGCCTTATGACTGAAGGCAATTCCATCATCAACGCGCAACTCACCCCGCTGCCCGACAAGGTCGGCGTGGACGGGCTTGAGGACAAGTGGCGCGCCGTCTGGGACGAAGACGGCACCTACAAATTCCGCAACACCCGCGACCGTAAGGCCGTCTACTCCATCGACACCCCGCCGCCCACCGTTTCCGGTTCGCTGCACGTGGGTCACGTGTTCTCCTACACGCACACCGACGTGATTGCGCGCTACAAGCGCATGCGCGGCTATGACGTGTTCTACCCGATGGGCTGGGACGACAACGGCCTGCCCACCGAGCGCCGCGTGCAGAACTACTACGGCGTGCGCGTGGACGTGTCCCTCCCCTACGACCCGGACTTCAAGCCGCCGTTCGAGGGCACCGATGGCAAGAAGATCGACGCCAAGGATCAGGTGCCGATTTCCCGCAAGAACTTCATCGAACTGTGCGAGAAGCTCACCGCCGAGGATGAGAAGCTGTTCGAGGCCCTGTGGCGCAAGCTGGGCCTGTCCATCGACTGGTCGCAGACCTACCACACCATCGGCCAGCACCCGCGGCGCGTGGCTCAGAAGGCCTTCCTGCGCAACCTTGCCCGCGGCGAGGCCTACCAGCAGGACGCCCCCGGCCTGTGGGACGTGACCTTCCAGACCGCAGTGGCTCAGGCCGAGCTTGAGTCCCGCGAATACCCGGGCTTCTACCACAAGGTGGCTTTCCGCTTTGAGGACGGCACCCCAATCTACATCGAGACCACCCGCCCCGAGCTGCTGGCCGCTTGCACCTCGCTGATCGCCAACCCGAATGACGAACGTTACAAGCAGTACTTCGGCCAGGAAGTCTACTCCCCGCTGTTCAAGGTCAAGGTGCCGATTCTGGCTCACCCGGCCGCCGAAATGGACAAGGGTGCCGGCATCGCCATGTGCTGTACGTTCGGTGATGTGACCGACGTTGAGTGGTGGCGCGATCTGAAGCTGCCCACCCGCCCGATCATTCAGCGCAACGGCCGTATCGTGATGGACACCCCGGATTGGATCACCGACCCGGCCGGCCGTGAGGTCTTTGCCGAGACCGCTGGCAAGACCACGTTCTCCGCCCGTAAGGTCATCGTAGACAAACTGCGTGAGTCCGGCGACCTGGACGGTGAGCCGACGCCGACCAAGCGTATGACGAACTTCTACGAGAAGGGCGACAAGCCGCTCGAGATCGTCACCTCCCGCCAGTGGTACCTGAAGAACGGCGGCACCGACGAGAAACTGAACGCCGAGCTCATCGAGCGCGGCAAGGAACTGAACTTCCACCCCGACTTCATGCGCGTGCGCTACGAGAACTGGGTGCACGGCCTGAACGGCGACTGGCTGATTTCCCGCCAGCGCTTCTTCGGTGTACCGTTCCCGCTGTGGTACCCGGTGAACGCTTCCGGCGAGCCGGATTACGATCGCCCGATCACCCCGAGCGAGGATCGTCTGCCGATCGACCCGACCATCGATGTGCCGGAAGGCTACGACGAGTCTCAGCGTGATGTGCCCGGCGGCTTCACCGCCGAAAAGGACATCATGGATACCTGGGCCACCTCTTCGGTGACCCCGCAGATCGTGACCCACTGGGCTGAGCCGGATGAGGCTTCTCAGGCCCTGTTCAAGTCCACCTTCCCGATGGATCTGCGCCCGCAGGGTCAGGACATCATCCGTACCTGGCTGTTCAGCACCGTGGACCGCGCGCACTTGGAAAACAAGTGCCTGCCGTGGGCTCACGCCACGCTGTCCGGCTGGATTCTGGATCCCGACCATAAGAAGATGTCGAAGTCCAAGGGCAACGTCGTGGTGCCGAACGAGCCGATCGAGAAGTTCGGCGCGGACGCCGTGCGCTACTGGGCTGCTGCCGCGCGCCTGGGCCTCGATGCCACGTATGACATCGGCCAGATGAAGATCGGCCGTCGACTGGCCATCAAGCTGCTGAACGCCACCAAGTTTGCACTGGCGATTGGCCGCGAGGACGAGAACCACCACGTGGGCGAAGCCGCTGAGGCTTCGTGGAACCCGGCCGATGTGACCGAGCCGCTGGATCGCGCCGCCATGGCCAAGCTGGCCTTGGTGGTACGTCAGGCCACCGAAGCACTGGAGGCTTACGAGCACTCCAAGGCGCTGGAGACCATCGAATCCTACTTCTGGCAGTTCTGCGACGACTACATCGAACTGGTCAAGAACCGCGCCTATGGCACCCCGGACGAGCAGGGCCACGTGCCGTCCGAGAAGGCCGTGAAGTCCGCACGCACCGCACTGGGGCTGGGCCTTGACGCCTTCGCCCGTCTGCTGGCTCCGTACCTGCCGTACGCCTCTGAAGAGGTGTGGAGCTGGATGCACGCCGGTTCCGGTTCCGTGCACCGCGCCGCCTGGCCGGTTGTGGATCCGTACGTCGAGGCCGCCACCGGTGCCTCCCCCGAGCTGCTGACCTGGGCCGGCAAGGCTGTGGAGCAGCTGCGCAAGATCAAGTCCGAGGCCAAGGTCTCCATGAAGACCCCGATTCTGTCTGTGGCGCTCTCCGCCGCTGCCGAGGGCGTGGACGCGATTCACGCCGCTTTGGGCGACATCGCACAGGCCGGCCGTGTGGTCGGCAAGTTCGACCTGGTGGCCAAGCACACGGCGGAATCCGCTGCCGAGGATGCACCGGAAACCGAAGTGGCCGTCGAGACCAGCGAGCTCGGCGAACCCCCGGTCAAGAAGCCGAAGAAGTAAGTCGCCGCTCTGACTCCCCTCTTTGAGCCAGATTAAACCGTCGGAACCACGATGAGATATCGGGTTCCGGCGGTTTTTTGTTGCACGGCAGAAGTATTGATCTGGGCGACCGCCTGGTTCAGGAGCTCACCGGCATCGCTTATCTCTACAGTCTCGTTGATCAGTGTGCTCATATCATGCTTGAGCAATGTACCGCCACTGCCAAAGCCAAACAACGTTGGGGCAACATCCATGGAATCACCGGCCTGAGAAGCGGCGTTTTTGGGCTTGCCGCTGCTTTGCTCGGTTGACCCGTCTGCAGAGTTCAGCTTGCCTCCGGCAAAGGTGTCGGCGGTCTGCGAAGAGCCGATTGACGAGTTGACACCATTGGCATAGTGCATGACGTCCGCTGAAGACAGCGACATCGTGTCATCCACCAGCGAGGCATCAGCATGCTGCGATTGCTGTTGCTGTGCGGCCTTAGCCTGTTTGCGTGCAGCACTGGCCTTGCGCTTGGCTTCCGCGGCACGAGTCTTGCCATAGAACGACTGCGATTGCGCGTCCGCCAAGCCGGCCAGTGCATGGGCCTGATCAACCGAGCCAGAACCGCTCGACGCATTCTGCACATTGCCGGAACTGGCGAACTGGTCTGAAAAACGAAGCACAATCTGACGCAATGCCGCAGCCTTACCGGTGTGCTCGGATGCCGTGGCGAGTGTGCTCATGGCAGCATCGACCTTGGACTGTGCCTCAGTCAAATCGTCGCTGCTATTGGTTTCAGCGATTGCCTGCTGCTCGTGAATCCCGGCACCAGACGAGGTGCCGCCGGTCAACGCGCTGAGATTGGCCGTGTATACGTCCGTGTATTTCATCGAATACGGGATCATCGCAGCAGACAATTGGCTCTGCCCCTCGGCATACTGCTTGGATCCCTTGGTGGCCTCTTCGGCGGCTTCGGTGTTCAAATCGTCCGCCAAACCAGTGGTTCCCTGCTGTTGGATGCGCCGAATCACTTCGTCCAATGCTTCGACTGCACCCGCATGCTGGTGCGCGGCGCTCACATTGTTCACTGCATCGGCCAGATCAATCACCGCTTGGGCTAATGGCGTATTTTTGGAAAGCTCTCCGGCTGTTCCCATAAGCGCGGACAGCTGGCTGGAATCACCAATGGACCCAGACAAGTGATCGGTATAGGCGCCAACATATGCAGCCATATACGCATCAAAAGCCTGCTTGTGGGTTACTTTACGCTCGGCCACCACGGACTTGTCGAGCGCACGTTCGTTGCTGCGCAGCGCATCCAGCTGATCGATAAGCTGCTGGTGCTCGCCGGAGCCCGCATCCGTCAGGGAATCGACCAAAGTAGCGCTGTTGGCAATCAGCTGGGAAGCATCTGTATCGGCAGCGGTTTGGTCGCCGGCATCGGCCTCGGACTGAGTGGCGGATCCTGCGGCCTGAGGATCGGCTCCAACGGACGGCTCTCCGAAAGACGGCAGCGCGGCGAGCGTCACGGCACTCATTGAGAACTTCTTCGCGTCCATGTAGCAGCTGAATTTCAGCCCGGAAGAAACGTTCCCTGCCGCGGCTACCACAATATCGGAGCCCTGCGTGGCTACCGAAGCCGTATTATCGGCGGAAATATCACCAGTCACTTGAGTGGGCACGGCGAAGGTGACAACCGGAATCGTATGGTTGGCTGCACTGGACTGCGGTTTGACATCGATGTATATGCCGACAAGTCCAGACGCTCCGGAAATCTCGCTGGCCTCAACGTTCGGACCATCCAGCGAATACGTGACGTTGACTTTCCACGGCAATTCGGCAGCCGCGCCCGGAATGCGGGAGATTGCCGCATTGCCGGCATTGTTCGCCACATACAGCCGGGTTGCGTCTCCCCTCTCATCGGTAACGGCATAGATGTCGCTTGCTTTGGAAAGCAGAGAGCCATAATCGACTGATGCCGGACGGGAAAGCCACGCACCGCCAACAGTGCCGGTTACGCATAGTACGCAACTGATCAAGGCGGCGGCAAGTCTCATGGCGGCGTTTCCGTTCAATGTGGTCAATGGTTATACGGTTTTGGCTATCGGTATCGATAGTCCCGTATCAATGTAGTCGCCATTGCTCCTGAAAGGACATGGGCAATTCGTGTGCCGCTGACCAGTAATGGATTGCTACGAGAAGCTCAGGCGAATACGTCGAGCACGCCCGGGTCTCCTCCGGCGTCGGCAATACGCTTGTGCCGCTTCTTGGCCTCGGTGACCACGAATTCACGGTACATTTCGGCGATCTCGGGGTCGAGCCCGGCATCGATGGCGATGCGGTGGAGGCGCTCGATCTGATAGTCCTCACGCTTGGTGTCTTCAGGGGCGAATCCGGCATTGGCTTTGAGCACACCAACCTGCGAGGTGGCTTTGAAACGCTCGGCCAACAGGGCTATGGCCGCCGAATCGATATTATCGATGGTCTGACGTAGCGCCTTGATACGCGCCACCGCCTGCGCGGTTTCCGGGTGAGCCGCCGCTTGGGCGGAATCAATGGTGGTCTTTTGCCAGTCGCTGCTCGTTTCTCTCATGATATCGAGAATACTCCCGTTCAAGTCCTTGCGCGATACTCAGACGCCGTAATCTCCGACTGGCCCAATGCCGAGCGCATCATCATGGGTACGGCCAGTATGGATTGCATCATTGATTGCTGCAATTTCTGCCATATCAACGGCGTATGCTTTGCCATCGAGCTCGTTGACCGGAATCACCCAACCGCCATGCACCATATAGAGGCGGTCGGCTTCGCGCAGTTCAGCAAATGGCAGCTTCTTGTACTGCGCATGCTGGCCTTCCTGAAGCGCCCATGCAAACATCTCACGTTGCGAGGTGCCATGCAGAATACCAATACGCGGATCAGGGGTAACCAGGGTATCTCCGTAGCGCGCCACGATGGAGGAATTCGGGCACTCAAGCGTGTAACCGTCTTCGCTGAACAGCACGGCATCGCCAACGCCGCGACGGGCGCATTCACGGTGTACGGCGCAGTTGAAGGCATAGCTCAACGTTTTGGCGCCATTCAGCAGCCATGGCGCGCGGGCAGTGATGTCAGAGGGATAGCCTCGGGTCATGGAAGCCATGGAAATCGGGTCGGTCTCATGCAATGCGCCCTTGGCATCTTCAAAAATGAAAATAGTCGGCGCAGTGTTGCCAGACGCCGCAGCAGCTTTGCCGATTCCGGTTTCCTGATCGAGACCGCGCGAAACGATAATACGCAGTAATGGTGCCGGTTCAGGATCATCATAGGCAGACATCACCTTCTCAATACCGCGCGTAATGGCCGCAATATTAGGAGTAGGCAAATCCATCAGCCGGGCGGAATCCGACAATCGGCGCAGGTGGTTTTCCAACGAAATCGGGAAGCCCTTGAACACGGTGGTGGCCTCGAAAATACCATCGCCGCGCAGTACGCTTAAATCAAAGGCACTGATATTAACAGCAGCAGGATTCACCAGCTGAATGAGATCATCATCGGGCACATTGCTGGCATCACGATCACCAAACATGACTGCGCCGTTGCCCATTCCCAGAACGATAGAGCTCATGATGTTCCTCCCCGTGTCATATAACTTCACTATGCGAAGAAGCGCTGCGGCAATATTACAGCTGCAATGTGATGGATGACGCATGCGCTATGCAAAAGGGCTGTCTCCGCATTAATGGAGACAGCCCTTTACGTCAGATTCTAGCAGCCTAATCAGTTGCCGTTGACCGCGTTGCCGGTGTTGGCCTGCTGCACGATGGCGGCTAGGAAGTCGCGGTTCGTGGCGGTCTTCTTGAGACGCGGCACCAGGGTCTGGTAGGCCTGCTCAGGCTCCATGCCACCCAGCAGTCGGCGCAGACGATAGATAATCGGCAGCTCCTGCGGGTCGGTGATGAGTTCTTCGCGGCGGGTGCCGGAGGCGTTGATGTCGATGGCCGGGAACAAGCGCTTGTCCGCCAGCTCTCGGGAGAGGCGAAGCTCCATGTTGCCGGTACCCTTGAACTCCTCGAAAATCACCTCGTCCATCTTGGAGCCGGTTTCCACCAGCGCCGAGGAGATGATGGTCAGGGAGCCGCCGTTTTCGATGTTGCGGGCCGCACCAAAGAACTTCTTCGGCGGGTAGAGCGCCTGGGCATCCACACCACCGGACAGGATACGACCGGAAGCCGGAGCCGCGATGTTGTAGGCACGGGCCAGACGGGTCATGGAATCGAGCAGCACTACGACATCCTGGCCGAGCTCCACAAGACGCTTGGCGCGCTCGATGGCCAGCTCAGCAACGGTGGTGTGATCGGAAGCAGGACGATCGAAGGTGGAGGAGATGACCTCACCCTGAACCGTGCGCTCCATATCGGTGACCTCTTCAGGTCGCTCGTCCACGAGCACCACCATCAAGTGAACCTCGGGGTTGTTGGCGGCAATGGCATTGGCGATGTTCTGCAGGGTGATGGTTTTACCGGCCTTAGGCGGGGAGACGATCAGACCACGCTGGCCCTTGCCGATCGGGGAAACGATATCCATGATGCGGCCAGTGAGCTTGTTCGGCGCGGTCTCCTGCTTGAGGCGCTCCTGCGGGTAGAGCGGGGTGAGTTTGGAGAACTGCGGACGGTTCAGTGCGTCCTCGACGCTCTGGCCGTTAATCGAGTCAATGGACTGCAGCGGCACGAACTTCTGACGCTGGTTGCGGCGATCGTTCTCGCGCGGGGCTCGAATGGAACCGTGCACGGCATCGCCCTTGCGCAGGCCATACTTCTTGACCTGACCCATGGAGACGTACACGTCGTTCGGGCCGGGCAGATAGCCGGACGTACGCACGAACGCATAGGAATCGAGCACATCGACGATGCCGGCCACCGGTACTAGGTCTTCCTGCGGCTCCTCGCGGCGGTCATTGCGGTTCTCGCGATCATCGAAACGACGATCGTCCTCGCCGGCGTTTTCGCCACGGTCACGACCACGCATACGGCGGTTGCGGCGGTCATTGCGATCATTGCGGTTGTCGCGATCTCGGTCACGGTTACGGCTGCGACGGCTGAACTCGCGGTCTTCGCTCTGTTCACCATCGTCGGAAGGTTCGTCGTGCTTCTGCGTGGGCAGCGTGGCCAGAATGTCATCCAAATCGCGCACGGTCTCGTCGCTGCTGTCCGCAGGACGGCGACGGCGACGCGGCTGATCCTCATCATGCACACGGCGAATGAGCGGAGCTTCGGTGTCATCACGACGGTTGCGGCGGCGCTCGGGAGCGGTTGTCTCGCCCAAATCGAGGGAGGCGAGCAGATCGCCGGCCTCATCGGCCTGCTTGCGCGGCTTGCGGCCGGTTCGTTCATCATCGCGGCGATGACGGGCATCGCGCGGTTCTTCAATGGCCTCATCGGCTGCCTTACGGCGCACACGACGGGGTTCCGCGACCTTGGGCTCTTCGGCAAGTGCGGATAGATCAAGCTGCGGTTCCGCCAGAGCAGCGGTCTCTTCGACGACCGGCTCAGCCTTGGCTGCCTTGGTGACGGCCTTGTCGGCCTTGGGAGTGCGCACAGTGACGCCAGCCGGCGGCTCACCGCCACTGCGGGCGGCCTGCAAGGTGGCGAGCAGTTCGGGCTTGCGCATGGTAGATGTGCCTCGCAGACCCATTTGCTTGGCGAGCTCCTTGAGCTCAGGCAGCTTCATATCCTCAAGATTCTGGCTATTTGCCACTGGTTGCCCTTTCCATACCGAACAGGCCCATGCCTGTTACGGCGTTAAGAGTGATTTTGCGGCTGTACCGCTCATGAATGTTCGCTACGTCTCTGATGTTCTCGCGAACGTTGTTCACTCTACAACGCGAGCACGACCAATGCAAAACGGCCCGCCGAGTATCGGCAGGCCGTATGTAATTGCTGGGGTTGGCTCCCCTCAATCTCGCTTCGCGAGCCAGCTCCCCTCAGAGAGGGGAGCCGAGAATGCAAAATCTGCGAGGGAAGAAAAATAATCAGCGCGTGCGGAGGCCGCCGTCTGACCCCGAAGGCGCACTGAGGTGCGTCGAGGGTGCAGAAAGGCGGCATACGCTCCGCTGATTACTTTTCTTCGTGGTAGGACTTGTCGGTGTTGACCGACCACACATTCTTCTTGGACGTCTTGCCGGTCTTGATGTTGCCGACGGCCTCAATGGCGGTGGCCATGGAGTGGTCCATGTTGTTGTAACGGTGCTGACCATTACGCCCCACGCAGTACAGGTTGCCGAAGCCATCGAGGTATTCGATGAGCTCGTCCATGTGCTCGTAGGTATCGAAGTATGCAGGGTAGGCCTTCTTCACGCGTTCACGGTGGGAGTCGAGGACCTCATCCGGGCCATTGATCACGCGCATGCGGGTGAGCTCGGAAATGGCGAACTTGGTGGCGTCTTCCTCACTCATGTTCCAGAAGGAATCACCCTCTTCGCAGAAGTACTCCAGACCAACCCACACGGTGTCGTTCACGTCCTTGACCAGGTACGGGCTCCAGTTGTTGAAGATCTGGAGACGGCCGACCTTGTAGCCCGGATCCTGAACATAAATCCAGCAGTCCGGCACAATCGGCGGGTTGCCGAGGGTGGGAATGTTCGTGGTGTTCTTGAGCTTCAGGTGCTTGACCAGAAGACCCACGGTCACGAAGTCGCGGTACGGCAGGCCGTTGGCCACCTTGGTCATGTCGGCAGGAGCGCCCTTGGATTCGGGGCTTTCCGGATCGGAACCGGCTGCATCGATGGCGTTGACCAAGTCCTTGACCGGCATCGACGAGATGAACTGATCGGCGGCAAGCTCGGTGCGGTTACCTTCGGAGTCCTCATACACCACCGAGGAGATGGAGCCGTTGTTCTGACGCAGTTCGACCACCGTGGCGTCGGTCAGCACCTTGACGCCGGCGTTCTCACAGTTGGATTCCACAGTCTCCCACAGCTGGCCGGGGCCATACTTCGGGTACCAGAATTCCTCGATAAGCGAGGTCTCGACCTCGGCGTTGGAGCGCTGCTTGGGCAGTAGCTTCTGGAAGGCGTTCTTGAGCACACCCATGATGCTCAGACCCTTGACGCGCTGGGCACCCCAGTCAGCGGAAATCTGGGAGGGGTGACGTCCCCACAGCTTCTCCGTGTAGCCCTCGAAGAACATCGAGTACAGCTTGCGGCCAAAGCGGTTGATGTAGAAGTTCTCCAGATTGTCTTCGGGCAACTTGTGGAACATGGATTTCAAGTAGCTGAAGCCGGCCACCATGGTGAGCTTGAAGCCCATAGCCTTCAGCGTGTTGGGGCTCAGGGAAATCGGGTAGTCGAAGAAGTGACGGTTCCAAAAAATACGGGACACACGGTGGCGCTTTAGCATCACCTTGTCTTCCACCTCGGGATCGGGGCCGCCCGACTCCATATCGTGCTCACGGCCGAGCTTCTTGTCATCATAGGAAGGCGCGCCCTGCAGCGGCAGAACTGTCTTCCACCAATCCATGATGCGCTCGTCCTTTGAGAAGAAGCGGTGACCGCCGATATCCATGCGGTTGCCGTTGTGCTTCACGGTACGCGAGATACCGCCGAATGCACGGGTTCCCTCAAGCACAGTCACATCGTATTTATCAGCGCCGCCGTCCTTAATCAATTCCCATGCGGCGGTCAAACCGGCAGGACCACCACCGATAATCACCACAGATTGCTTTTCGCTCACTTGCATCTCCTTATAACCAAATCAGCGATAGTTTATCGTAAGCCTCGGAAACGCACGTTCAAACTGTGTATTCCCTTGCGAATATTGCATAGACCGCGATGCGTGCGGGCGATGCAAACAAGTTCTTTGTGCTTTATCTTGGCGAGGGCAGATACACCTTTAATGAATATCGTCAGGAATGTCGATGTCGGTTTTCTGTACTTCCTCGACATTGACATCCTTGAACGTCACGATACGCACCGACTTGACGAAACGGCTGGAACGGTACACATCCCATACCCATGCATCAGTCAGCTGCACGTCGAAGTAGACGTCCTGGCCTGCGGAACGAACATTGAAATCCACTTTGTTCGCTAGATAGAAACGGCGCTCGGTCTCCACGACGTACGTGAACAGCTTGATGACATCGCGGTATTCCCGGTACAACGCGAGTTCGGCGTCAGTTTCATAATTATCCAGATCCTCGGCGCTCATGCTCGATTATTCACCTTCCGTATCTCGCTTGCGTCCGCGACCCAGTGTACGCCACCAAGCTTCCTTGGAAGATTTGCGGTCGGCCTGACCATATGGCCAATTGCTCTCTTCATCCGTGGAACGAGTATGCGTTCCCGTGGTGGCCTGCTCGCTGGTGCTCTGCGGTTGGGCAGGTGCTTCGGCGATTTCAGACGATGTCTCGGACTCGTCGGCAGCCGTGGACTGCTCTCCTGCTCCGGGCTCGGCAACACGCTGCTGAATCGCCATGGAATGTTCACGCGCAGACAGCGCTTCCTTGACGCCGGGATTGTTCTCAATCAAGTGCATGCCGAAAGCATCCAGGGAGCGAATCGGATCGTATTCATCCACCAACGTATCCATAACAATAAGATCCTGATACTTATTGTTTTCCACATCCCACAGGGCATCGCGCGATGTGCCCGACGGCACGAAACCAAGCGACTGGTAGACGGAAATCGAGCGAGTGTTCGTTTCCGGAACGCTCACCCAGATACGGTGCATGCCCAGGCCGGCCGGCTCCGGGGCAAAGCCGTAGGTCATCACACGCGGCATGGCATCGCGGGAATAGCCGCGGCCGCGGTAGTCCTTGCCCAGAATGATCTGGATACGGGCGGAACGGGACCAGCCATCGATATCGATGAGGAAAATCATGCCGATAACGTTGTCGGTGGGAGCGGCATCGATCATGCCGTCATCATCATGGTCGGCGTCGGTAAGCACGGCCCATGCGATGGTGCGGCGAGATTCCGGATCGCCCACGCCTGATTCCGCGGGAGCCTGTCCGGCTTCCCAAGCCTGAGAGCGACGAACCCATGTGTGCACGACGGCACGTTCGGTGGCCGCATCTTTACCGGTGATTTTGGACGCGCCATAGAAAGCGTCGAGTTCATCCAACCGGAGCAGGTCTTCAACGGTAGCGGGGCGCAAATGCACCATTTCACCGGTAATCGGTGGAATGACGATGCTATGTGGCAGATCGCGCGTAAGTTGCGCGTCAGTAGCCAGGCTCAGCGTCTCGTTGGTTTCAGTCATTAGCGTATGTCCCCTGTTTCGGCTCGCGATTCAGTGCCGAACATATCTTACTTGACTGGGTGAACGCTGGAAGTGAGTAGGGTCGTTCCCTTACAAAAGGAATAAAGGCTCCCCTCAAAGAGGGGAGCCAGTGAATCTAATCAGCCCTTGATCTTGCTCATGACGACCTTGGTGACGGCCTTGGCATCGGCCTGGCCACGCGTGGCCTTCATCACGGCGCCGATGATCACGCCCATCGGCTTCATGTTGCCGCTCTTGAGCTTCTCGACCACGTCCGGGTTCGCCTCGAACGCCGCGTCGACGGCCGTCTCGATGGCACCGTTGTCTTCGACGATCTTGTAGTCGTGCTTCTTGACGACTTCATCCGGAGTGCCTTCGCCCTTAAGCACGCCTTCGACGGTCTGCTTGGCGAGCTTGTCATTGAGCTTGCCGGAGGCGATGAGCTTCTCGACCTCGGCCACATCGGCCGGGGTAATCGGCAGCTCTTCGAGGGACACACCCTTGGCGTTGGCTTCGCGGGAGAGCTCGCCCAGCCACCACTTGCGGGCACCGGCAGCCTTGGCACCGGCCTTGACGGTTTCCTCAATCAGGTCGAGGGCGTCGGCGTTGAGAATGTCGCGCATCTGCAGATCACTCAGGCCCCACTCGGACTTGAGGCGGTTGCGGCGCTCGCGCGGCATTTCCGGCATCTGGGCCTTCATCTCCTCGATGTGCTCCTTGGTGATGTGGAGCATGACGAGGTCGGGGTCCGGGAAGTAACGGTAGTCGTCGGCATCGGACTTCAGACGGCCGCCAGCGGTGGTCTGCGTAGCCTCATCCCAGTGGCGGGTCTCCTGCAGAATCTCCTTGCCTTCGTCGAGGCGCGCGGCCTGACGGCGAATCTCGTACTGAATGGTCTTCTCGATGCCACGGAACGAGTTCACGTTCTTGGTTTCGGAACGGATGCCGTACGGGGCATCGGCGCTCGGGCGCAGCGAAACGTTCACGTCGGCGCGCATGTTGCCCTGTTCCATGCGGGCGTGGGAGATGTTCAGCGCGCGCACGATGTCGCGGATAGCGCGAACATAAGCACCAGCGATTTCGGGAGCGCGGTCGCCCGCACCCTCGATCGGCTTGGTCACAATCTCGATCAGCGGCACACCAGCGCGGTTGTAGTCGACCAGCGAGTGGTCGGCACCCTCGATACGGCCGTCGGCACCGCCCACGTGGGTGTTCTTGCCGGCGTCGTCCTCGATGTGGGCGCGCTCGATCGGCACACGGAACACGGTGCCGTCTTCCAGCTCAACGTCCAGATAGCCGTTGCCGTTGGTGGGCTTGTCGTACTGCGAGATCTGGTAGTCACGTGGCATATCCGGGTAGAAGTAGTTCTTACGGGCGAACTGGCTCCACTCGGCGATTTCGCAGTGCAGGGCAAGGCCCAGCTTGATGGCGTAATCGACCGCGGTCTTGTTAATCACCGGCAGGCTTCCCGGCAGACCGAGGCTCACCGGGGTCAACTCGGTGTTCGGCTCGCCGCCGAATTCAATGTGGGCCGGGCAGAACAGCTTGGTGTTCGTGGACAGCTCCACGTGGGTTTCCAGACCGAAGACCACATCGTACTTCTTGGTGGCATCGGCGTACTTCATCAGTTTTTCAGCCATGATGTTGTTTCTTTCCTTCCGATGCTCACTTGCTCAGACCGTCAAGCCACGGGGTCTTGAGGTCGTTCCAAATCGGGCCGTTCCAGCTGTCTTCCAGCGCCGCCTCAAGGGCTGCGGCCGGCTTGTACATGACTTCGTCGCGCTGCTGCGGGGCGATGAACTGGAAGCCGACGGGCAGGCCGTCGTCGGACAGGCCGGCCGGGATGGACATGGCAGGCATACCGGCAAGGTTGGCCGGAATCGTGGCGATGTCGTTCATGTACATGGCCAGCGGGTCGTCCATCTTCTCGCCGAACTTGAAAGCGGTGGACGGGCTGGTGGGAGCCACGAGCACGTCGGCCTTCTCGAAAGCCTTCTTGAAGTCTTCGATGATCAGCGTACGAACCTTCTGAGCCGAGCCGTACCAGGCGTCGTAGTAGCCGGCGGACAGGGCGTAGGTGCCGAGGATGATACGGCGCTTGACCTCGTCGCCGAAGCCGGCTTCACGGGTGTAGGCCATCATGTTGGCGGCGGTTTGCGGCACGCCGGTCGGCGGCATGACGCGCAGGCCGTAGCGCATGCCGTCGTAGCGGGCCAGGTTGGAGCTGACCTCGGACGGCATGATGATGTAGTAGGCACCCAGCGAGTAGCCGATGTGCGGGCAGGAGACCTCAACGACCTCGGCGCCCATTTCCTTGAGCTTGTCGACGGCCTCGTTGAAGCGGGCCTCGACGCCGGGCTGGAAGCCGTCGCCACCGAGTTCCTTGATGAGGCCGACCTTCATGCCCTTGAGGTCACGCTTGGCGCCTTCGCGGGCGGCGGCGACCATCGGGCGCGGGCCTTCGGGAATGGAGGTGGAATCACGCTTGTCGTGGCCACCGATAATCTCCTGCAGCAGGGCGGAGTCGAGCACGGTGCGGGAGACCGGGCCGATCTGGTCGAGCGAGGAGGCCATGGCGATGGCGCCGTAACGAGAGACGCCGCCGTAGGTGGGCTTGACGCCCACGGTGCCGGTCAGAGCGCCGGGCTGACGAATCGAACCACCGGTGTCGGTGCCGAGAGCCAGCGGGGCCTCGAATGCGGCGACTGCGGAAGCGGAGCCACCGCCGGAGCCGCCGGGCACGCGCTCGGTATCCCACGGGTTGTGGGTGGTCTGGTAGGCGGAGTGCTCGGTGGAGGAGCCCTGTGCGAATTCGTCAAGGTTGGTCTTGCCGAGAATTGGCATGCCGGCGGCCTTGAGCTTTTCGATGACAGTGGCGTCGTACGGCGGCACCCAGCCTTCGAGAATCTTGGAAGCGGCGGTGGTTTCGATGCCCTTGGTGACGATCATGTCCTTGATGGCGATCGGCACGCCGGCCAGCTCGGGCAGGGCGGCCTTGTCTTCTGCGGACTTGGCGTCGAAGGCGTCGGCCTGCTCGAGGGCCACATCGCCGGAGACCTTCAGGAAGGCCTTGATGGACGGCTCGGCGGCCTCAATCACCTTGAGATGGGCTTCGACGAGCTCGTGGGAGGTGACATCACCCTTCTTGATGGCAGCAGCCTGCTCAGTGGCGGACAGTTTGACGAGTGTTGCGGTTTCGTTGCTCATCGATTACTCCTCGCTTCCCAGGATTCGCGGTGCCACGAACATGCCGGCCTCGGTCTTCGGGCCACCGGCGAGCGCCTCTTCCTGCGTGAGCGGGGTTTCGGCGACGTCCGGGCGCAGGTAGGCTTCCAGCGGAACCGGGTTGGCGGTGGGCGGAACATCGTCGGAGGCGACTTCCTGAACCTTGTTGATGGAGTCTGCGATGACGTTCAGTTCGCCCTGCAGACGGGTGATTTCCTCATCGGTGAGCGCGATTCGGGCCAAGTCGCCCAAATGCACGATTTCTTCGCGTGAAAATGTTGGCATGGCCTTAACTATATGAGCCGTATGTGACACGCAGTTATCGGAAAGCCTCATTTTCCCGCCCATTGGAACAACGTGCCAGCCCTTCACGGGTTCCACCACCAATTCGAGAGCCCCCAACGGGGCAAACCTACCAGCCACCGCACAACCACCCCACTCATCACCCCTCAGCGGGGCAAAACCACGAGTACCTAATGGAAACGACTCACTCACAACCCTTCAACGAAGCAAAATCGCGAATAACCAACGAAAGCACCTCCCTCATCATCCCAAGCGAAGCAAAACCACCAACAGATCACGACACCGCACCACTCATCACCTCGCAGCGGGGCAAAACCACGAGTAACCAATGAAGACACCTCGCCCAGCATCCCAAGCGGGGCAAAACCACGACAAAGCCGAAGAAAAACCACGCTTACTGGCACTCAGCGAGGTAAAACCACGAGCTGACCATGAAAGCACCTCGCTGCTGTCCCCCAACGGAGCAAAACCTCGATCTAATCGAGAAAATGCTCTACTCACAACTTCTCAGCGGAGCAAAAATGCGAGCTAGTCAGGTTTGCCCCTCTTTAAACACCAATTGCCCCTCTAAACGCCAAAAACCGAATCCGGCAAGTGCGAGGAACAGGAAAGCCTCTCCAGGCACCGCATCAACGCACTCGAAATAGTTATCCACATTCCACGCCGCAACGGGGGCACATACATAATTATCATGCCGATGATTCACACCTCAATCCGCAAGCATCCGCGAGATATAGCCAATCTATGCAATCCTCACATGCGAATCCGCTCGAAGCTGCGACCACATTGCCCGAACAAGTGGACACTTCATTCTCGATTGGCATACTCTCGATTCATGAAACATCACAAAGAAGTGGATGCGCTTATCGCGCAAGCGGAAGCAGCAGGCATATGTATTTACGGCCGAACAAAATCACACTGCTCGGCCCTTATTCGCCGAGCCAAAGAACTCGAGCTCAAGCGAGTATTTCCCAACATGTATGTCAAACCGGAATACTGGAATGCGCTCAAACCCGATGAACGCATACAGCATGTGGCATGCACACTCCATCTCAAGCATCCAAACTGGGTTTTCGCCGGAGTCACCGCAGCGGCACTGCATGGTTTCGAGCACCCATGGCATCTTCATGCCGGCTCCGTTACCATCGCCACCGCGTCGCAAGGTACCAACGCGAACAATGCCAATATCAAACGTGTATTCGTACCACATTGTGCACCGGAATATGTCAATGGAATCCCTGTGACCAATGGGGCACAAACAGTAGTGGACTGCGGGCTGTCTACCGATTTTCGCTTCGCGTTGCCAATCATCGATTCGGCACTACGTAAAGGTACTGCCATTGCGGACATTCTCAATATTTGCAGCACTATGCACCGCGATTGCACGCCGATATTCCGCTTGCTTCATTATGCGAACCCGGCAAGCGAAAACGGCGGCGAATCACTCGGTCGAGGCACAATCGTTGAAGGCGGACTCATGGTCCCCGAATTGCAGCAAGACATCACCGACCCGCAAACGGGCGCGCTGTACCGGGTAGATTATCTCTGGCGGCTGCCCGACGGCCGTCTTATCGTCGGCGAATATGACGGGTACGAGAAATACACCAATCCGAATATGAATGACCGCAGGGGTATTCAAGGAGCAGTGCACGCGGAAAAAGAGCGGGAAACCGGACTGTATCGAGCCAAAGTCGACTCCATAGTTCGGTTCACTTATGAGGATGTGTTGAAGCAGCATCCAATGATCAATAAACTACGGGCTGCCGGCGTTCCCGACGCAACAATGGTGATGCGATAACAATCGTCAGCATATGTCTGATACACGAAGGTGTGATTGCTTTATGCGGCGATAATCCTGCAGCAGAGAACATAGCTACTTGATGTCCGCTTTTTTGGTGACGATGAGTCCGCCAGCCCATGCTGCGGCGGCCCAAGCGAGAAGGATCAGGCCGGACTGCCACCAATCGGGAATCCAGTAGTTCGGTTTAACGGCTGCGGCAAGGGTGGACTGCGAGCTGCTTTCTATACCAGCGCCGAGGAAATGATTCATGGCGGTGTCCGGTGTCAGATAGGACAAAGTGCCAAGCCATTCGACCTGGTTAATGGCCATCGATGTGATGGACAGTACTGACGAGAGCACCATGAAGAGCACGATCAGCGCGCATACACCGCCCACTGTGGAACGGGTCATGCCGCCAAGTCCCTGCGCCATCAGGGACACCAGCACAATAGTCAGAGGGAAGCCGATCAACGTGACAGGAATGATTCGACTTTGATCGCTGGTCAGCGCCGTAATGTCATGGCCTCGAGTGAATAGCCAGAGCACACCTGCGGCCAGCAGAATGCCGACAATACCAGCAACCAGCGCAAACAGGGCCGTGGCCACGGACTTAGTGGCATAGAACATGCCGCGCCTGGGGTTGACCGTCAGACTGGATTGCACGGCTGATGTGGTGTATTCGCTGGTGATGGCCATCACACCGAAAATGCCGATGACCAGCGCCGCGGTCGAGCCGGAAGAAGCCAGTACCGCCCACATATCTGCGGCGGATATGGGCTTGGGATTGTCCAGCGTCTTGCCAGTGTTCAAATCCGTAGACGCCATGAAGGTCACACTCCAAGCGCTCAACGCGGACATAGCCAGCATGAGCGCGACCGCAATACCCAACAGCACCTTGGTGGAGTTCAGTGACCACAGTTTCAGCAATTCGGCTTTTAGCGAGCCGAACACAGTGAGTTTGGCACGACGGTACGTGCTGCTGGCACGACGGCTAGAGGCAGGACGGCCGGAAGCCTCTGCGTTGGCAGGTTGGCTGGGTCCGGTCGCATCAGGCATATGCTTTTCAGCAGCTGCACCACTCATACTGCCGGTCATATTGGCGTTTTCCGTGGCCGTTCTCATGGTATTGGAGCTCATCATCCGACCTCCTTGGCCAGGTATTCGGCGCTGCTGTGGGTCAGCGCCATATACGACTCTTCCAAAGAGGCGTGCTCTTCGACGAATTCGTAAGTAATCAGGCCGGCCCGGGCGAACGCCTGTGCCGCCGCAACCAAGTCGGCGCCATTGACACGAAATACCTCGCCTACTTGCGGGTCATCGGATTTGCGAGTATCGGGAACCACGGTAACCTCAGGGCTACTGGTAAAAATCGCACGCAACTTGTCGGGTTCCGGCGTCACCACACGGATGGATCTGGAGGAATACTCGGCCACGAATGCACTCACCGTGGTGGTTTCCAACACATGGCCTTGCCCGATAATCACCAGATTATCCGCGGTCAACGCCACCTCGCTCATCAAGTGCGAGCTCAGCAGCACGGCTCGTCCTTCAGCTGCGTAATAACGACATAAGTCGCGAACCCATTTAACGCCTTCTGGATCGAGACCGTTGATTGGCTCGTCCAACACCAGATTGTGCGGGTTGCCCAGCAATGCCGCAGCAATGGACAGTCGCTGGCTCATACCGAGCGAGAACTGACCGGCTCTGACATTGGCCACAGCTTGCAGACCGGTCATGTCAATGACCTCATCGACTCGACGCTTAGGAATGTTGTTGGTATAGGCAAGGGCCTGTAAATGGGCTCGTGCAGTGCGCGACTTATGCGCTGACTTGGCGTCAAGCACCGCACCGACCGCACGCATTGGTGCGCGTAAGGTGACATATGGTTTGCCATCGATTAGCGCGCGGCCCTTATCCGGGCTGATGAGTCCGAGCGCAGCACGCATAGTGGTGGATTTGCCTGCGCCATTCGGTCCCAGAAAACCCGTAACCTTGCCATCTTCGGCAGTGAATGACACACCGTCTAGTGCCTGCTTGGTTTTGAAGCGTTTGCTCAGCTCCTCAACTTCAATCACGCTTTCACCCTAGCATATATTGGGCAGATTGGGGAGAACTGTTGGCACATGTCTACCAGGGCTTGTGTTTCACGCGATGTTTCACAGGAGGAAATATGGGGAATTGATGTTTCACAAAATGTTTCACGGACTATTGCCGTGACGCAACACCACAGATAATACGCGGAATTGCGATGGCAGCGAGGCTTTTCTATGCTCCATCAGGCTGCGGTTGCGGCATGCTGGGCAATCCATGCATGCATGGCCACGGCCGCCGCGGCGCCAGCGTTAATGGACCGCACCGAACCAAATTGGGAGATGTATACCACGTCGTCGGCTAGTTCCAAGGCCTTACTGCTCAGCCCGGGGCCTTCGGCGCCGAACAGTAGCAGACAGCGCTTGGGGAATGCATAGGTCTCCATGGGCACCGCGCCCGGAATGATGTCCAGAGCAATGATGCGAGCGGCTTCCAGTTCCTTGATGCGGGCATCCGCCTGTGCGATTTCGGCAGTGGCCTCGGCAACTGCCGAAACAGCATTCAGCGCCGACACGTGGGAGGACACAGTTGCACCGGAATTACCGATGATACCCTCCGACCCATTGCCGGTACCAGTCTCCGCCCCATTATGAGCACTGGCGATGGCATGGGCCTTTAAGGCAGCCGCCCCAGCCCGCGCCCGTTCGGTAGCGATTTCACCAGCGATACGATTATGCCAGCATTCCACCAACTCCGCGATTGAGGGGTGATGCTCAACGTGCTGGTAGAGCTCAGTCATCAGCGCGCCTTTGCGATTCCACTTATGCGGGCCGACGATATGCACGCGCTTGGCCTGAAAAGCATTGGCAGTGCGCACCATGGATCCGATATTGAAATCGTGGGTCCAGTTCTCCACCGCCACTTCGAAATCGTGGCGGCCGTGGGCATCGAGATCTTCTTTGATGGCCTGCACAGTCCAGTAGCGATATCGGTCGAGCACATTGCGGCGATCGCCCTCATCGAGCAGAGCAGAATCGAAACGGACATCGTAATTAGGCGATGCCAAGTCATCAGGACGAGGTTCGCCGGGATGGGTTTCAGCCCATGGGCCAAGACCGACTTCACGGAATTCCGGTTCGCCCGAGGCTTTTGCCGCCAAGGAAATCTGGTTGGGTGCGTGCACAGTTGCTCCTCGGAGATTATCAACGTCGTGCGCCGACCACAGCGGTCTCGTTGCGCCCGACAGCCTCCCGAATGGGGAAGCCACGAATGGAATTACCTCAGCTCGGATTCGTCAAAGACCTGAACGAATGGCAGTACGTGGCTTTCGCCAGTGGAGGGGTTCACCACGTTGATGTCTTTAGCTCCACCGCCGACCAGTGAGGTAATAGCCACGACCTGAGCGCCGAGTTGTTCGACCACGCCGAAGTCGAGGCTGAGTTCGTTGCCATTACGCAGGGTAACCAGCGAACTGGTCTGCACATACGATTTTTCGGACAGCCATGCATCCAACAGCATCACGCGCCGTCCTTCAATAGACGGACCCTTGATTGAGGGATACACGAAGTCCATTACGAATCCGTCCAGATCCTCGCCACGGGAAGCAGCAGCATGAATCATGGCAGACACCATGGGTACGGCAGCTGCAGTCAAGGCACCAACGGCGTCAAAATCATCAACCGAATAGCCTGCATCTTCAAGAGTGTCAATGAGCACATGACCCATCACCGTGGCGGCACGATGATCGAAAGTCACCGAGGCAAGTTCCGAAAACGGGCGGCCAACCACGTGCTCCTTCAGCAGGGTGGCCAGCTGCTCACGCGGCTCCAGCATGGCAAAAGCGGAAGCGTCGCGTGAAACATTGAGGTCCGAGGTGCCGGTCGGGCGGAATCCAGATTCAGTCATGCTTCAAGCCTATCGCCTGAGGCAGTCAGCTTGACCGGCTCATCATCCTCCGACGATGTCACCTCGGGGGCGGATAACTCACTGACATTGCCTTTGTCTGATTCGATAAGAGGCACTTCCTCGAGCACCTTGGTGGGTTCGAGCTTTTGCAGTTTGCGAGCCGTGGGCAATACACGTCGCTCCAAACTGGATGCGAACTTGTTATAGGCACTGACCGTCTTGGTGATTTGGGCTCCCAGCCTGGTGGCATAGTCGCCAAGCACGGCGAAGCGCTCATACAGCTCTCGAGACAAATCGAACAACTGCTTGGCATCATCCGTCAGCGATTGCTGCTGCCATGCATAGGCCACTGATTTCAGCACGGCCCACAGGGTCACTGGCGAGGTCAAGGCCACCTTGCGGGAGAAGGCATCATCCATCAGCGTGGGATCGGCCTCAAGCGCCGCCTGCAACAACGCCTCATTGGGAATAAAGGCGATAACGAAATCAGGAGTGACGGGGAACGCATTCCAATAGGCCTTCTCCCCCAACGCACGCACGTGCTCTCGAAGCGCCTTGGCATGGGATCGCAACAGGTCGTTACGACGATCCAACTCCTCGGGGCCCGCGGTCTCGGGAATCTCACAAGCCCGCTGATAGTCGGCATACGGCACCTTGGCATCAATCGGAATGGTCTTGCCACCGGGCAGATGCACCACCATATCCGGCCTGAGCATACGACCGTCGGCATCGGACACCACCACTTGGGTGTCAAAGTCAACGTGCTCCAGCAATCCTGCGGACTCCACAATATTCTTCAGCTGCGCCTCGCCCCAGGCACCACGAACCTTATTGTTGCGCAGTGCCGCGGATAGTGAACTCGTTTCCTTGTCCAACCGGGCCTGCTGATCATTCAGGCCCTTGAGTTGAGCCCCGAGCGCACCCATCTCTTTCTTGCGGCCTTCTTCGATTTGGGTGACCTTGGTCTGGAGCGAATCGAGATTCTTGGCAACAGGAGCAAGCGCTTCCAGCACTTTACTCTGCTCTTTCAGACGAGCCTCCTGCTCGACACGCTTGACTTCGGCGGCTTCGGCATCGGCCTTACGCTTCTGTTCAGCCTCGGCGGCCGCGCGCTCACGCTCACGCTCGATGCGAATCTGTTCCGCATGCTGCGCCTGAGCAAGCTGTGACTTCACGAACGTCAATTGCTGGTTCGCACCTTCAAGCTGCGCTTGAGAAGCGGCATTGCGAGCGGTCAAATCGGCAATCTCCCCATGCGCCGACTCCAGCAAGCTTTTGGCCTCCTCCAGCTCCGAAGCCCTGGCATCACGCGCCATAGCCTGACCTTTATGCCGCCCCAATAAAAAGCCGGCACAAAGCCCAAGCCCCGCACCGACCACCAGCACGGCGATGACCACAATCACAGTTCCCATTTGTTCAAACATGGTTCCCAGTATTCCACCATCTTCAACCGACGGTAGATATGTTCCTGTTTCCTAACGTCAGCATTGACAATCGCACCGCATGCATAACGACAGACAACCAGGGCCAACAGCCAAACACACGACCAACTACGACCTCACCAAGCGCGCGATGGCCGCGGATGCCTCCTCAAGCTTGCTATCGGCAACTTCACCGCCCTGCACCGCCGCCTGGCGCACACAGTGATTCAGATGATCGTCCAGCAATATCAAGGCCACCGACTTCAACGCCGAATTCGATGCCGAAATCTGCGTCAACACGTCAATGCAGTATTTATCGTCCTCCACCATCTGCGTAATGGCGTGAACCTGCCCCTCAATGCGGCGCAGCCGCGCAATGACTTTGGCCTTATCGTCGTCATACCCGTGCATCGCTGCCTCCTGATACTCATCTTTCAGCTGAACACACCCCATTATATACCCCATAGGGGTATAGGGTATACACTGTTGCTCGGTATAATACTGATGGGAAGGAGCGGGGATGGAATTCAACCTTTTCTCGACCGCCGCGGCGCTGATTGCGGCAGCCGCCTTGACATGGCTGGTGCTCAGGTTCTTTTTCGGCGAGCAGAAGGCCGCATCCGGGGCCATGGACGTCTCCGGCAAGCGCCAGACCGCAACAATCACCGTCAAAGGTGGCTACTCCCCTGCCGTGGTGAGTATGCGCGCGGGCACACCGATCACACTGACATTCGACCGGCAGGAGACCGGTGAATGCACCTCTCACGTGGTGTTTGGAGACCTCGGCCTCGATGCCATGCTGCCCGGCAATGCGGTGACCGATGTGGAATTGCCCGCATTGCCCGCCGGCGAATACCCATTTGCCTGCGGCATGAATATGGTGCACGGCCTGCTGAAGGTCGAAGGAAATGCCAGCGCAGGCACGGACAAACTGCACCCGCTCACTGCATCAGCGGAAGCCCCGATGGTGGACTCCGCAGAAGCAGAACGACGTGAGGCAGCGGAACGCACGAAGGAAATCACATCGTTGACACGACTAGTGGCCATCGGCACAGTGCTGACACTCCCCGTGTTCATCGTCACCATGCTGCACATGGCCAATCCGATGCTGGTGCCGCACTGGATGGTGAATCCATGGCTGCAGGCCATTCTCATCACACCGGTGATGTTCTACTGCGGCCACCCGATCCACGCGGTCGGATTCCCCGCACTGGCGCACCGCTCCCCCGACATGAATTCGCTCGTCTCGTTGGGCACATCGGCCGCCTATCTCTATTCGCTGGTGACCTGTGTAGCCCCTCAGGTATTTCCGGAAGGTTCACGCGAGCCGTATTTTGAATCGGTCGGTGTGGTCATCACCCTGGTGCTGGTCGGTCGACTGCTGGAGACCAAGGCCCGCGAAGGCACCGGCAAGGCGGTGCAATCACTAATCAAGCTACGGCCTCGCACCGCGCATAAGCTGAATGCGGCTTCGCCAGAGAACGTGGAATGGCTCAATCCCGCGAATTTCACGGACATGGACATCGATACGATTGCCGTCGGCGATCTGCTGGTCGTCAAGAACGGCGAGCGCGTGCCCACAGACGGCATCATCGTGGCCGGCAACGCGAGTATCGATGAATCAATGATTACCGGCGAATCCAAGCCCGTCACCAAAACGACCGGAGCGGCCGTCACCGGAGCAACCGTATTGCTCAAGGGTGACCTCGTCATGCAAGCCACTCAGGTCGGTGCCAATACTGTGCTCTCCCAAATCGCGGCGATGGTGGCCCGCGCGCAGGCAACCAAAGCTCCGGTGCAGCAGCTGGCCGATAGAATCGCCAGGTATTTCGTGCCAGCAGTGATGGTCATCGCTATATGGACCTTTGCCATATGGATTGCGCTTGGCCCTGCCCCGCAACTGGCGCACGCGCTGATCACCGCAGTCAGCGTGCTCATTATTGCCTGCCCGTGCGCTCTGGGTCTTGCCACCCCGCTCTCGGTCACTGTGTCTCTGGGGCTCGGCGCCACCAACGGCGTGCTGGTCACCAGTGCAAAAGCTCTGGAACAGGCGCGGCGTATCGGCACTGTGGTCTTCGACAAGACCGGCACTATTACGCGCGGCGTGGTGGATACGACCGCCGATTGGAACAAACCGAGCTACGAGCAGGACACCGTTAAGGAAGGATCGCCGGAAGCGATTGCAGCATTGCGTGCACGCGGCATACGCACGGTGATGCTTTCAGGAGACAAGGCCGAAGTGGCAGGGCGTATCGCCCGTGAGGTCGGCATCGATACGGTGATCTGCGAGGTCAAGCCGGATGGCAAGGCCTATTGGATCGCCAAACTGCAGCGCGAGCGTGATGAGAACACAGCCACGTCCGGTTCCTCCCGCGCGCCGCACGATCTTATCGCGATGGTGGGTGACGGCATCAACGACGCCCCGGCGCTGGCACAGGCCGATCTCGGCATCGCCATCGGCACCGGCACCGACGTGGCGATGCAGTCGGCAGACGTGACGCTGATGAGCGGCGACCTGCGCGGCGTCATCAGGACCATCAATCTGTCCAATGCCACGATGCGCAATATCCGAGAGAATCTCGGCTGGGCATTCGGATACAACATCATTGGCATTCCGATTGCCGCCGGCGTGCTTTACCCGTTCACCGGATGGCTGTTGAGCCCGATGATCGCGGGACTGGCGATGGCGTTGAGCTCGGTGTGCCTGGTGCTGAACGCCAATCGTCTTCATGCGGCGAATATCAGCGGCGGCACGACCACAGACATCACCGGTTCTGCCGCAGCAACCACCACTGCAAACACTATTGAGCCGACCGTTATTGTTGACGATCGCACTTCACTCAATCACGTAACTGACCAATCCAATAATCCGACCAACAAGGAGAACACTATGGATATGGGAATGCACATGCATCACAACACCCCTGCGGACGGCGAAACCGCCACTGATCCGGTGTGCGGCATGACCGTGGCTGTGAACGATGACGCGATCACGCGCGAGTATGAGGGCAAGTCCTATTACTTCTGCGGCGAGCACTGCGCCACGAACTTCGCGAAAGCACCGCAGATCTTCCTTTCGTAATCGCGTTTACCTGCACACACGAATGGCCTCCGTCCACACAGACGGAGGCCATTCGCATATAGCGTCAATCAATGCCGATCACGCAAAGAAGAACACGAACATCCAAGCACCGATGATGGCGCCGACGATCGGAGCCACAACCGGAATCCAAGCCTCGCCCCAGCGAGAGGAACCCTTGGAAGGAATCGGCAGGATGGCGTGCAGCACACGCGGCATGAGATCGCGGGCCGGGTTCAGGCCAGGGCCGGTCGGGCCGCCCATGGAGGTCACCAGACCCCACACAATGAAGCCGACGGCGATGGAAGAAGCGGCATGGTCAGCCTTGCCCCACGGCAGGGACAGGCAGCACAGGGCGCCGAACACCAGCACGAGGGTGCCGAACATCTCGTTCAGGAAGTAGTTGACCTTCTTGTTGTCCGCATCGGTGGTGCAGAAAGTGCCCAGAATCGCATCGGCGTCTTCCGTCTCCTGGTAATGCGGGTAATACGTCAGATAGACGATGAACTGGCCCAGAACGGCGCCCAGCAACTGCGCGATGATGTACGGCAGCACTTCGCTCCACGGGAACAGGCCGTTGATAGCCTGAGCGAGGGTCATTGCCGGATTGATGTGTGCGCCGGAAACGCCGCCGAACATCATTACCGGGAACATCACACCAAAGCCATAGCCCATGGCGATGTTCAGCCATCCAGCGTGATGACCCTTGGTGTTCTTCAGCTCGACGTTAGCCACAGAGCCATTGCCGAAAATCATCAGGATGGCAGTGCCGAAAAACTCAGCTGCCAACTTGGTAAAGAGGGAAAATTCCACTGCTTCTTCTTTTCTCTTCGCCGCACAGCAGACATGACTGCCCCACGGCCTTCTCTATGATTGGAATCCGTTCGCGGAGCCGGCGACACGATTTCACTGGGCGCGAAAGCAAACGTGGCGATTGTACACTTTGCCCCTTGACGAAACCTTGTCAGTGCTGCCGCTAAGCAAAAAAACAAAAAAGCCGGAATCTTTCGATTCCGACTTGTCTGTGCCCCCGCAGGGATTCGAACCCTGGACACGCTGATTAAGAGTCAGCTGCTCTAACCAACTGAGCTACAGGGGCTTGGTTAGACGCTGCAGTGTTTCATGCAACAGGTGATAAATATACTCAAATCTGAGACTCTCGCAAGCTTCGGCGTGTCGCGTGTAGACGAGCCGATTATCAATCAGCACACCATCGAAAAAAACTTGCCGCAATTCACGAAAAACCCCGCACGGCAATCGCCGCACGGGGTTCAATGCTTAAGCTCAGACTGTCAGTCTGAAAGATTCCAGCGCAAGGCCGGAATAGCTCACTCGGCCACGACCTTCACGAAGAAGGAAGCGGTAATCTCCGGGTGGAGGGCCACCTTGGCGGGGAAATCGCCGGTGGTCTTGATGGTCTCGACCTCGATGGACTTCGGGTTCACCGGAGCCTTGTCGGACAGAGCGATGGCGATAGCCTCGTTGGAAATACCACCGAACAGCTTGCCGGACTCGGACACCTTGGCGGCGATCTCGACGGTAGTGCCCTCGATAGCGTCCTTGGCGGCAATAGCTTCCTCACGGGTAGCAACGGCCTTGGCCAGACGAGCGCGCTTCATAGCGGTAATCTGAGCCTCAGCACCCTTGGTCCAGGCGAAAGCCAGGCCCTGCGGGAACAGGTAGTTGCGAGCGTAACCGGACTTGACGTCGACGACGTCACCGGAGTGGCCCAGGTTGGCCACGGTCTGAGTAAGAATAACCTTAGTTTCAGCCATTGTTCAAAGCCTCCCTAACTCAGCGACCCGAGGTGGCGTACGGCAGCAGAGCCATCTCGCGGGCGTTCTTGATAGCCTTCGAGAGTTCGCGCTGCTCCTGAACGGTCACACCAGTGATACGACGGGAACGGATCTTGCCGCGATCGGAGATGAACTTGCGCAGCAGCGCAACGTCCTTGTAATCGATCTCGGTGATCTTGGCGGCCTTCAAGGGGTTCGGCTTCTTCTTGAACGGCTTGACCGGCGGTTGCGGCCTCTTACGTGACATGATGTTCTCCTTGTAAATCTTGATATTGATTGCTGCTAATCAGCGGGTAAGTATCGATCAGAACTCCGGATCGGAATCGTCGCCGCCACCGAAATCGGAGGAAGCGCCGAACGTGGAGAAGCTGCCGGAATCAGAGGAGCCGGCGTTGCTCCACGGATCAGTTGCCGGAGCGGACTGTGCGGCCGGGTTGGACGGGGCAGACTGCTGGGAATATCCAGCGCCACCCTGATAACCGCCCTGATAGCCACCCTGGTTGCCGTAGCCCTGACCGGGCTGCTGGCCACCTTGGAAGCCGCCGTTGGAACGACCCTGGAAGCCGCCCTGGCTAGCCTGACGGGTCACCTGTGCAGTGGCGCGAGTCAGAGACGGGCCGATTTCATCGACTCGCAGCTCAACAACCGTGCGCTGGGTACCATCTTGGGCCTGGTAGGAACGCTGGGTCAAGCGACCCTGCGCGATAACGCGCATGCCTTTGGACAGACTGTTGGCGATGTTGGAGGCCAACGACGAAGTACGACCATCCCAAGCCGAGCAGTTCATGAACAGCGTATCGCCGTCCTCCCACTGATTCGTGTTGCGGTTGTACTGACGAGTGGAAGCCGCAATGGTGAAGTTCACCACAGTGGAACCGCTGCCAATAGTACGCAGCTCAGGATCGCGGGTAAGGTTACCGACTACGGTAATAATCGTTTCGCCTGCCATGCCATTGCCTTCTTACTTACCAGCTATTCAGCTGACTTAACGCTTAATTCAGCCCTTACGAAGAATCTTCGTACGGATCACGGATTCGTTGAGGTTAAGAACACGGTCAAGCTCATCGCTGGTAGCGGGCTCGGCGGTGTACTTCACCACGACGTAGTTGCCTTCAGTCTTACCGGCAATCTCATAGGCGAGCTTGCGACGGCCCCAGTAATCGGGCTCATCGAAAGAACCGCCTTCCTTGGTGACGAGTTCCAGATACTGCTCGGTCAGCTTCTTCAGACCGCGCTCATCCAGCTCAGGATCGGCGATGAACATCAGTTCGTACTTGTGCGCAGACATCACCCACCTCCTTCGGACTATTCGGCCACGGACGTTCCGTGGCAGGAGTGTGTATGCGTGTTAATCATAGGGTGATGCAGATGCACTTCACCCTGTGAGCAACTTGCCTATCCTATGGTCAGGGCGAGACAGTGCCGCATGTTCATCAACGATTGCAGCACTCTTACAACACAGCCCCACTTCACGGCACGCGCTGCGGTGGGGTGCTAGTACACTGGTTAAGGCTAAAAACACTGCAACACAAAAGGATGCGAAAGCATGTCGGCAATTCTTGAAGGCACTCCGGATAAACGACTCGTTTTGGTCACGGGCCGCGCCTACCCCGAGCTGGCCGAGAAAGTGGCCGAATGCCTGGGCACTGAGGTTCTCGAGACCACCGCTTACGACTTTGCCAACGGTGAGATGTACGTGCGGTTCACCGAGCCGGTGCGCGGTGCGGACGTGTTCGTGCTGCAGTGTCATTCGGGCGATATCAACAAGTGGATCATGGAACAGCTCATCATGATCGACGCTTTGAAGCGCGCCTCCGCCAAGTCGATTACCGTGGTGGCCCCGTTCCTTGGCTATTCTCGTCAAGACAAGAAGCACCGCGGCCGCGAGCCCATCACCGCTCGCCTGATTTTTGACCTGTTCCGTTCCGCCGGCGCTGACCGCATTATGACGGTTGATCTGCATGCCGCCCAAGAGCAGGGCTTCTTCGATGGCCCGGTCGACCATCTGACCGCCATGCCGGTGCTGCTTGACTATGTGCGTTCCGCCATTGACCTGAACAACACCACCATCGTCTCCCCTGATGCCGGCCGTATCAAGGTGTCCGAGCAGTGGGCCGCCAAGTTGGGCAACCTGCCGCTGGCCTTTATCCATAAGCAGCGCGACATCACCCGTCCGAACCACGCCGAGGCACACGGCATCATCGGTGATGTTGACGGTCGCGATTGTGTGGTGATCGACGATATGGTCGACACCGCCGGCACTATTTGCGAGGCCGTGCGCACCCTGAACGAATCCGGCGCCAAGTCGGTGACGCTGGTCGCCACCCATGGCTTGCTCTCCGGCCCGGCTGTGGAACGGCTGTCTCGTTGCGGCGCTCATGAAATCGTGTTCATGGATACCGTGCCGATTCCCGAGGGAAAGCGTCTGCCGAATATGACCGTGCTGTCTTGCGCGCCTCTGCTGGCCGCCGGTATCCGTTCCGTGTTCGAGGAAGGTTCCGTGGCGATTCTGCTGGAGGGGCTTCCCGAGGACATGCGTCCGCGCAATATCTACGCGTGATTGCTCTATTTCGATATTCATAAGGTCGTCACTTGATTGCGACGACCTTTTCTATGTATCGCGACACCTTATTCGTATTACCAGCTCCTCTTAGCGACAGAAATTTAGGAAATGAGCCCACTCTTCCTGAAATCCTGTCACTGAGCACAACTGAGTGACAGGATTTTAGGAAGATAGGACTCATTTCCGGAAATCCTGTCACTAAGACGAAGTCAGCGACAGGATTTCAGGACGAAGCCGATTCTTTCCTAAAATTCTGTCGCTAACAGACAAATAAAACTAGGAATACCTCAGATAAAAGCGCGCTCGCCGAAGATAGCGGTGCCGACGCGCACGATGGTGGAGCCCTCTTCGATGGCATAGGCCATATCGTGGGTCATGCCCATGGAAAGCTCCTTACAGCTGGCAGTGCCTTCTGCACCGGAGGCCAGAATCTGGTCACGGGTACGGCGCAGATGCGCAAAGCCCGCACGAATGGCACGTTCGTCGTCCACATGGGCACCGATGGTCATCAGTCCCTGCAATTCAAGGCCGCCCATGGCACCGATACGCTGCGCCAAATCGATGGCATGGCTCGGAGCACACCCCGACTTGGATTCCTCGCCGGATTCGTTGACCTCCAGCAGCACTCCGACCGTGATGCCGCGCATGGTGGCGCGGCGCGCAATCTTCTCCGCCAGTTCGATGGAATCCACCGATTCGATGGTGTTCACCACCGGCAGCACTTTGCCGATTTTATTGGCCTGCAATTGGCCGATGAGATGGAACGGAATATGATTCGCGGCATTGGCCGATGCACCAGTCGAATCGGAATCACCGACGCCGTTCGCAGCGCCAGACGCCGCTGCGCCGTTGAAAGCCCCAGCCTCGCCAATCACGCCCAACGACATTCCACGCTCCGAAAGCAAGCGCGTCAATCCCGGAGCCTTGACCGTAACCTCCTGCGGCCGATTCTCGCCGATGAGATGGATACCGGCACCAATCGCGGCCATAATCTCGCCAACGTCACGCGTTTTGGTGGCGGCCAAGAGCTGCACCGAACCAGCTTCCCGCCCGGCCATGGATTCGGCCGCAGCGATACAATCAAGCACCCGATGCACGCCGTCCGTGATCTCCTGTGCCCGCGATTGATCGATGACCTCGTTGGCGAGGTCCTTGTGATCCATATATGCCGTCATTATTGCTCTCCCCAGTGAATCGACACCCCATCATACCCCGCATATGAGAAAGCCTCCCGCCGCTGTTCAACAGTGGGAGGCTCACCCAATGGAAGGAGAATAGAGGGGTAAGAATTATCGTCTGAGCCAGACCCTCATCTGGCCGACCTCGCGGTTGGCCCATGAGTAGTACGGCACCAGTGTCAGTATGGCTGCTTCAGTGGCTGGCGCAACGTCGGCGGACGCATATAGCGCGGCGTCATCGCTATCAGCCTGCTCACGCACAGCCGGCAACGAGACGGTATCCACACCGCCCAGCAAATCAGACTGGAACTCGGTCTTAGCGGCAGCGGCATCAACGCCATCGGCCAAACGGTAGTTCCACAGATCACCGGGGTTGTCGGCCTGCTCGACGCAGTAGACCAGCAGGCCGCGCATGACGGTCACCTGGCCGGCGTCGGAACGCACTCGGGAGTTGGCACGCACGAACTTGACGGACATATCAAGCTCCAACGTATCGCCCGCGTTGACCATCAGATACACAAAGCCATCTTCAGGCTGAGCCACGGCAGACTTGCCATTGACGGTCAGTGCATAAGAGCCCAAGGCCAACCGGGGACACGCAGTCCGAATCGGACCGAGCTGTCCGTAGCGCTGGCGGGCAGGCTCACCGTGTATTCCACGTGACCGTTCCACGGGAAGTCAGAACGCTGTTCAACCGTGAGTCCGGAAGCGAACTCGGCCTTATTGGCGATGAACTGGTGGCTGAGCACGGTCTTGCCACCGTCGCGCTCGGTGTAGATGTAGCGGTCCACGGAAGCACAGGTCTCACCGTACATCGTATCGTTCGGCAGATCGTAGTCGTAGGTGAACGACTCGCCCACGTGGGTGGAACCGATTGCACCGGTGACATACATACGACGGGTGACGATGTTCTTCCAGAAACGCTTGGCGGTGTCGATCAGCCCCTGATCCTACATGGGTCACGCCGGTGCACAGGTAGCCGACGCGCACGGCGTGGCCGTCGGCACCGTGAATCTTGCCTTCTTCGGGGCCGAAGTTGGCGTCCAGACAGTCGGCCATCTTCTTGGCGACCTCAAGGGCCTGCTCATTGCCGGTCACCTGATGGTAGGCGACGGCGGCCTCGATGTAGTGACCCGTCACATACATCTCGTGGCTCTGCTGAATCAGGCTGAAGCGCGGGCGGTCGGCCCATACGCCGGACTTGACCTGATACGGAGTGTCCAAGTAGCCGTCCGGCTGCTGAGCGCGGGCGATGAGATTGACCGTGCGATCGCACAGCGCCTTGAGTTCGGGATCCGGATGGTAGGCCAGCGCATAAGCGGCTTCCTCAAGCCACTTGTAGACGTCGGAATCCTGGAACACCATGCCGTGGAATTCGTCGTCCAATTCGCCGGCGACAACCTTCAGATTGGCGACCGCGTGGCTTTTGTTGTCAGCCAGCTGGTTGCCAGCCGGGTCGTCAGGCACTGTGGTGTCGATTTCGTCGTTCATCACTCACCACTGGTAGGGGATGACGGATTCGACGATCTGGTCGCGACGCCGCGCTGGAACGTCAGCATGTCGAGAAACTGCGGTCCCTCAAGGTCGACGGTCTACTCATCGTGCAGCGCGAAACCAACCCCCGGCCCACGCTTGGCCATGACTGGGGCGTGCCACTGGTCTACGTCTACGGCCCCTCCACCGATACCGAAGATTGTTCGGTCACCTGTGACAATGTGGACGCCGGTTGCATGGCCATCAACCATCTCATTTCTTGCGGTCGCCGGCACATCGCCATTATCGGCGGCGGCGAAACCTATACCGCTGCCACCGACCGCACCAAGGGTGCGCTCGAGGCACTGGCTGAGCTGGGCATCGAACCGGCCGGACCAATCCGGTATGGCAAGTGGGATGAGAGTTGGGGCCGCGCCGCCACCCGCCTGCTGCTCGATCAGGGCGTCACGTTTGACGCTGTGGTCTGCCAAAACGACCAGCTGGCCCGAGGCTGCATTGACGTGCTCAAGCAGCAGGATCTACGCATTCCGGATGACGTCGCCGTTATCGGCCGACGATAACTGGTCGGTACTGACCTCCAGCTCGGGGCCCGCACTGACGTCAATCGACAACGAAACCGAAACTATCGGACGGCGTGCGGCATGATACTTGGTCGATGCCATCGACGGCAACCCGCATCACGGTGTCGACTACGTACCCTGCCGCCTTATCCAGCGCGAATCCACCCTCCCGCTGGACTGATATCAATCGATACCCTACCGCTTCTTGGTTTTGCGGCCCTTTAAGTAAATGTCGATGACGATCCATACGCCGAGGGCGAAGGCCACGACGTAGCCCATGAAGCCGATGACTGGAATGCCGAAGATAATCGGCTGCATGCCGGCGTAGTAGACAATCGACGAGCCAACGAACAAACCGACCACAATCAGGGCCATCGTCAGACGATTCACCATATCCGAAAGCAGCTGGAACGGCTCTTCGGAGCCGACCAGTTCCATGTTGACGCGCAACTGACCACGGGTCAGCATACGGGCCACGGTCTTGAGTTCGGTCATGGTGCCGAGCGTGGCATGCAAAGCCTGATGCCCTTCAACGCCCAGCGACTTGATCTCGTCTTTGGTGGCGTTCTTCAGCGATTTCGACGTGGCGATATGGTCGGAAATGATTTCGATCATATTCACATCAGGAATGAACTCGTCCAGTAAGCCTTCGAGCGTAACCAACGCGCGGCCGACGGTGGTCACCGTACTGGGCACCTCGATGTTGTGGCGGCCGGCCATCTGCGTCAGTGCGGTCAGGAAAGCGGCAATGTCCAGTTCGGCCAGATCCACGGTGCCGAATTCCTTGACGATCACGTCCAGATCGGCCAATAGCGCGGGATAGTCCTCCGGATCGGCCTCGGTGCCGGCAAATCGCAGCAGCCCCTCGGCCAGAGCGGGCGAATCCTGTTTGGCGACGGCGAAAATCATTTCTTTGAGGACTGCACGGGTGCGCTGGTCGAGCCGACCGGTCATACCGAGGTCGATAAGTATGATCTGGCCGCCCCGGATGAGGATATTGCCGGGATGTGGGTCGGCGTGGAAGAAGCCGTCGTCGAGAATCTGTGTGGCGTAATTGTCGACGAGCTTGGTGCCGATCTCCTTCAAGTCATAACCGGCGTCGATGAGCTGGCCCGGGTGGGAGACGGAGATGCCGTCGATGTACTCCATGACCACCACATGCTCGGTGCACAGTTCGGCGTACACCGTCGGGCAGTCCATGTATTTGAATCGGGCGGCGAAACGCTTGAATTCGGCGAGATTGCGGGCCTCGATCAGAAAGTCAGTCTCCGATTCGAAGGTGTCCCACAGCTCCTCGACCACGCCCTTCAGGTCCACGATCTGTGAGGTGCGAATCACCTTAGTGGCGGCCTTGGCTATGGAGCGCATGATGGAGACGTCCTGGGCCATGATTTCGCGCACACCCGGGCGCTGCACTTTAATGGCCACATCTTCGCCGGTTTTCAGCGTGGCGCGATGTACTTGCGCCAGTGAGGCAGAGCCCAACGGCTTGGGGTCGATATGCGCGAACACCTCGTCGGCGGGACGCCCGTATTCGGCGGCAAGCACATCCAACACCGTGGAATACGGCATTGGGTCGGCGTCGGCGCGCAGTTTGGCGAGTTCGTCGCAGAAGCTTTGCGGCAGAATCTCGGAGCGCATCGACAGAATCTGGCCCACTTTGACGAACGTGGGACCGAGCGCCTCGAACATGAGGCGCATCTTGACCGGAGTCAGGCCGTGCAGCACGTCGAATTGCTCGACGATTCTGGTGATCTGCCCCAGTCGTTTGATCTTGCCACGGCGCGTCAGATGGTAGCGCGTGGCGAAATCGTTCCTGCGTCCGAACAGTGCCAGCGTTTCGTCGGATACGCTCGGAGTCGCCTTGTCAACGGTCCACTTGAGCGTGTCCGACGTGTCGACGGACCGGTTCGCCGCCGCCTCACGTTCGGCTTTCGCAGGCGTCAGAATAGGGTCGACCCTGCTGGAAAGCGGGGTCGACTCTGATTCCGGCGTAGTGCGTGTGGGCTTGGTCACTCGGCCTTGCCCTCGTCAGCGGGCTTGTCGGCGGCACTGGTGTCGGCTGCGGCAGCAGCTTTGTCGCCGGCTTCGGCAGCGGCCTTCTTGACGTCATCCACCGTCTCGCTCACCTTGCGCTTGAGCTCGGTGTTCAGGGCCTTGCCCTGCTCAACGGTGATCTCGCCCTTCTTGACGAGCTCATCGACAAGCTCGCTGCTCTTCTCGTATCCGGTGGCAAGGGCACCGATGCCCGCCAGCAGGACCTTGCGCAGGCCATCGCCCAAATCAAAATCAGCCATGATACCCCTCCTTCGAGGTCCGACATGGCCTGGTGCCATGTCTCGTACCACCAAGCCTAGCGCAAACAGCAGGGCAATGTACTAGACCCTCAGACTGATTTCGGCTGGTTTTTCGCTGATTGGTACTTACCGAGGCCTCACCGAGAATTCACCGAGGACGTTCGGCGGCAGCCTTGCGTGCGTTGGTGGCCACTTGATCGAGCCGGGCGAGTTCCTTGGACTGTTCGGGGGTCTGATCGGACGTATCGAACGTACCGTAATGACGAGTCACGGCGGTTTCGATAAGGAAATCGCTGATGGCGGGGTTTTTAGGCAGCAACGAGCCGTGCATGTAGGTGCCGATCACGTTGTGCACGCGCGCGCCCTCGGTATGGTCTTCGCCGTTGTTGCCACGGCCATCCTGATCGACCGTGCCGAGCGGCTGTACGCCGTCGCGCAGGAATGTCTGGCCGGAGTGGTTTTCGTAACCAATCACATCGCCGAATTGATCAGAGTGCTCAACCAGATTGCCAATCATGCGCACGTCCTGGCCTACGGTGTAGGCACCGATGACGCCGATGCCGTCCAGTCGGGTACCGTCCACGGTTTCGAAGTATTCGCCGAACAGCTGGTACAAGCCGCAAATCATAAGCATAGGGGTACCGTCTGCGGCCAGCGAGCGCAGCAGGTCGGCACGCATGTAGAAGTCATCAATAATCTTCTTTTGACCGGTGTCCTGACCACCACCGCCCAGAATGAGATCGACATGTTCCGGCCAGTCATCACCCTGATTGTATTGGTGAATAACCGGCTCATAACCGTACAGGCTCAGTCGACGGCTGACAGTCAGCACATTGCCCGAGTCACCGTAGATGTTCATGTCCTTCGGGTACAGGGACATGATGTCGATTATCTTGCTCATGTCGCGTTCTCCTTGTCGATATCCCCGCCGGTGGGAAGTGGAGAGTTCCCGATCCGGGCTATTTCTACTCTCCCGCTGGCGGGAGGTGGCGCGAAGCGCCGGAGGGTGGTTACTTGCCTACGCCTGCGTCTCGCACTTCGGTGATGCGGCCCAGTACTGCTCGGGCCTTGAGCATGGCGGTGTACGTGCAGTAGACGTGTTTGCGTTTGCCGGGGTTGGTGTTCACGAATGCGGTGACAGCCTGCTCGAGGTCGGTGTTCGTATTGGCGACCGGCACTTGGTCGTAGCCCAGTCGCAATGCCATATCCCAAGCGCGCACGCCGGAGACCATGTTTACACCGGACTCGCGCAGTGAGGTAAAGTCCACATCCCACAGCCAGCTCATGTCGCGTCCGTCCGCATATTCGTCGTTGATGGCGATCATGGTGTCCGCGCCGGCCGGACTGAAGCTGGCCAGCGAGAGACGGAAGCCCATTGGATTTTTGACCAGCAGTAGCTCGACCGGGGATCCGTTCACATCGATGACCTCGCCGCGCCCGAATGCCGGGGTGACGCGGGAAACCGCGGCGATGAGATCGTCTGCGGATACGGCACAGGCATTGGTTGAGGCTACGGTTTTGGCGGCAGCAGTGTTGTCTTGCATTACCGCACGGGCCACAGCCAGTGCGGCTGCGGCGTTGTAGAGGTTGTAGACGCCTTCGAGTTTGACATCGGTGGCGTAGTCTTGGCCGTCCATGTGGAAGGTGGCATGGTGGTCACCAACCGCGGTGAGGGTCACGTCGGCGGGAAGGTCATGCTGACCACCCTCCGGCGCTGACGCGCCACCTCCCGCCAGCGGGAAGCCATCTTCCCGCCCCCGCTGGCGGGGGCTGTCCGACACAGTCGGACTGGGGGTGGTTGTCGTTTCCGCACTTACCGTCGTGGCCATATCGTCATCGGACGGGAAGAAGTGCTTCAAATCGTCCGTAAGACCGAAGTAGCGCACCGCAGTGCCGGCCGGCACTTTGGCAGCGAGCGCTGCAATACGCGGATCCTCGCGGTTGAGCACCACGGTTCCGGTGGTAGCTTCAGCCACATGGCTTAACAGGTGGGCAGTCGTGTCGATTTCGCCGAAGCGGTCAAGCTGGTCGCGCATCACGTTGAGCAATAGGGCATAACGGGGCTTGACCTGCTTCACGAAATGCACGGCATACGCCTCATCCAATTCCAGCACGGCGATGTCGGCGTCCAGTTTGCCGGCAAGATTCACCTCGGTGAGCAACGCGGAGACCACGCCACGCACGAAGTTCGAGCCGGTGGGATTGGTGAATACCTTCAATCCCAAATCAGAAAGCATCGAAGCGACCATGCGGGTGGTGGTGGTCTTGCCGTTCGTGCCAGAAACCAGTACCACGCCGAGCGGCAGCTGATCCAGTGTGCGAGACAAGAATCCGGGGTCGATTTTCTCCACGACCTTGCCTGGCAACGCCGAACCACCATGTTTGGTGATGCGGGAAGCGAAGCGAATCAATCGGCCTACAGCCACGGTGGCAAACATGATCACACCCCCTGATTGGCGTTGTAATCCTGCGGCATGTCCTTGAACTTGGACGTGGCGCCGAGGAAGGCGAGGTGGAAGGTCTCGGTCGGACCGTTACGGTGCTTGGCCATGATGATGTCGGCCTCACCGGGACGGTCTTCCTTGTCATAGAAGTCCGGGCGGTGCACCAGGAACACCACGTCGGCGTCCTGTTCGATCGAACCGGATTCACGCAAATCGGAGAGCTGCGGCTTCTTGTCGTTACGCATTTCCGGGCCACGGTTCAGCTGGGACAAGGCCACAACCGGCACTTCGAGTTCCTTGGCCAAGAGCTTCAGGGCACGGGAAAATTCGGAAACCTCCTGCTGGCGGGATTCCACGGCTTTACCCGAGGTCATGAGCTGCAGGTAGTCGATGACCACGAGCTTCAAGTCATTGGTCTGCTTGAGTCGGCGGCACTTCGCACGGATCTCCATGAGGCTCATGTTCGGGCTGTCGTCAATGAAGAACGGCGCGTTTTGCATCTTGTTCCAGAAATTGTTCAACGTGTTCCAGCGTTCGGGCGTGATATCGTCCGCGCGACGCAAGGCGGCCATCGGAATATTGGTCTCGGCGGAGATAATGCGCTGAGCAAGCTCCACCTTGCTCATCTCGAGGCTGAATACCACGGAAGTCATGTTGTGATGCAGCGCTGCGGCACGGGCGAAGTCGATGCCAAGCGTGGACTTGCCCATGGCCGGACGTCCTGCGACGACGATCATCTGTCCGGGCTGCAGACCTTGGGTTACGTCATCGATGTCTCGGAAGCCGGTCGGCACGCCCTTCTGGACCAGACCGTTCTGCAGTTTGTCCAACTGGTCGAGCGCGTCATGCACCACCGGGCCGATGGCGGCATAGTCCTGACGGACCTTGCCCATGGACATCTCATAGATTTCGGACTGGGCAAGATTGACCACATCCTCTGCCTGTGAGCCTTCGGCAGAGTAGCCGAGCTGTGCAATCTTGGTGCCGGCAGCAATCACGTTACGCAGAATCGCCCTTTGGTGGACGATTTCGGCGTAATACATGGCGTTAGCAGCGGTAGGGACGGAGGCCACCAGACTATGCAGATAATCCGCGCCGCCAACTTTCTCAAGATTGCCATCGGCAAGCAGCTGGTTGGCCACAAGCACCACATCCACCGGCTGGCTGGCGGAGAACAGATCAATGATGGCGTTATATATCGTCTGATGCTTCGGCTGGTAGAAGTCGGTCACATCGATGGTCTGCGACACCTCGCCGATGGCATCCTTGCTCATCAGCATGCCGCCGAGCACGGCCATTTCCGCGTCGTCGTCATGCGGCGGCACGCGGTCAAAAATCGGGTCGCCAGCAGCTGTCGCCCCGGATGCCCCGCTACGGCTGCCACGATCGGCGCCGCCCTGATAGCTGGCGCCGCCCGAGTAACCGCCTTGATTTGAAGTGTCGTTTCCTTCTGCCATAGCCACCAAGTATAGAGAGAGCAGCGCCCGACGGAAGATATCGTACGGTAACGAAGTAATTACGTGAATATGCGAGCGCCAGAAGATACCTCCCCTAGAAGCCTCCACTCCGTATTTCGCCACCGCAAAAAGGGAAGATGCGATGACTTACATATTGGTATGTGCTTATGCGTTTTTATGCACAACCAATTCAGCAGTTATTCATCAATGAGGCATCGCGGCAACACGCGGAAGCTGAAATGTGGATAGAGAAAAAAGTTATCCACATTTGGGGGATAACTTTGGGGATAATCCACTGAGTTATCCACACATGGGGGATAACTTGGTGGACAGAGAGGGGATAACTTGATGTAGTCCTTAAGGCCGCTTGTGCGATGCAGCAATGCATGGTATGCGTGTGAACGTGCACATAGATCCTTCCTCCACCGACGGCAACAGCCGAACCGCCAATCGCCGCATCATCGCGCTGGCATTGCCTACGTTTGGGCAGCTCATCGCCGAGCCGACCTTTGTGCTTATCGACACGGCCATCGTTGGCCATATTGGAGACACGGCGCTTGGGGGTCTCTCCATCGGTTCCACCATCATTCTGACCGCCGTTGGACTATGTGTTTTTCTGGCCTACTCGACCACAGCCCAAGTGGCACATCTGCTCGGTGCGGGGCACCGCCGCGAAGGCTTGCAGGCCGGCATCGACGGACTTTGGCTGGCTTTGGGCATCGGCATCGTGCTGAGTCTCGGTCTATTCGCCGGCGCCGAGCCGCTGTGCCGGGCGCTGGGCGGGAAAGGTGCTGTTTTGGACCAGGCGGTCGCCTATACACGCGCTATTGTGCTGGGTGCTCCTGGCATGTTGCTGGTATACGCAGCGAACGGCATCTTCCGCGGATTGCAGAAAGTGCGCATCACCCTGATTGCGGCGGTGAGTGGCGCCGTAATGAACGCGGTACTTGACGTGCTGTTCGTAATCGTGCTGCACTGGGGTATTGCCGGCTCGGGCATAGCGACCCTGATAGCGCAATGGTATATGGGACTGTTTCTGGTCGCGCCGGCCATTCTCTGGGCGCGCGCGGACGGAGCGAGCCTCAGACCGCGGATTGCCGGCATCGCTGCAGCAGGCGGCGACGGACTACCATTGTTCATCCGCACGCTGGCGATTCGCGCGGCGATGGTGGCTACCGTCGCCTGCGCGGCGCGCATGGGTACCTCTGTGCTCGCCGGTTTTCAAGCGGTGAACTCCTCTTGGAATTTCGCGATGAACATGCTGGATTCAGTGGGTATTGCCGGGCAAACGCTTGTGGCCACCGCATTGGGTGCGGGCAGCGTAAGCCGAGCCCGTCAATTGACCCGAGCAACCGGGCGTGCAGGACTGGTGACCGGCGCAATCATCGGTGTGGTCTTTGCAATAGTCGGACTATTTGCCGGACACCTGTTCTCCCCCACGCCGCATGTTCAGATACTGATTGCCGTTGGCATGGTGACTATGGGCGTGTTCTTCCCCTTACAAGGCTGGATGATGGCGATTGACGGCATTCTGATTGGTGCGCGCGATTACCGCTATCTGGCCGGCACCTGCACATTGACTGCTGTGGTCTATATTGCCCTGATACTGGTGTTGGCCAGTATCGTGACACCGATAATGCCTAACGATCTGTCACGGACCGCGATGCTCTGGGCAGCGTTCAACGTGGTGCTGATGGGCGGACGAGGCCTGTTCAACGGACTGCGCGTGCGGTCGGACGTCTGGATGAAGTAGTTCACAACAATCACGGTCGCACTTCTCTCCCCCACCCGGCTGCGCCGGGAGTCCCCTCGTCAGAGGGGACTTGGATTGCTACATCGCGGCGCGCACGGCTGCGTACATGCCATGCACAATCTGTTCACGCCACTTGGACCAGCCGTATTGTTTGGTGATGCTCTCGCCGGCGGTGGCACCCAACGACGAGCCATCAGCACGGGTCAGATCGAACAGCATATCAAGCAAGAGCTTGTTATGGTGCAGACGGTCGGCCAGTTCCTCAGCCACGGCCGGGTCGTTGGGATCCTTGCCTGTGGCATATTCGGATAGCGTCAGATGCTCACGTACCAGCACGGTGACCCAATCGATAATCTCCGACGCATACCCCATACGTTTGAGAATCACCGGTACATGGCGAGCTCCTTCGGCGGCATGATCGCGCACGAATGCTCGCTTGCCGATATCGTGGGTGATGCCCGCCAGAAGCAATACCTTGAAATGGTCGTCGTCATATCGGCCGCCGGACGGCGTCTCGCGGGTCAGCCGCGACGCGACCTCCACCATATGCCGGTCGATGGTGTACCGGTGGGCGGCCGAAGCGGACGGACGATTGCGGATGCCGAGCCATTCGGGCATCCACCGGCCGGGAATATCCACAAAGTCAATGCTCTCCCACACATCCAACAACTCAGGCCCACAGGCCAGCAGCCGGACGAACAGTTCGCGCGACTCATCATCCCATTGGTTGTCATGAATCGGACAGTTTTTGAGGTTGACGAGTGTGGACGGGTTGATGGGCAGCCCAAATTCTCCGGACGCCACAGCCGCGCGCAGCGCCAATGTCGCATTCTTGGCAGGATCGACGCCGGGGGCCAACACCAGTTCGCCCTCATGTTTGGCCACACCGGGCGCCACCACATCGAATTGCGGGGCCTCGCGTCTGCCGCCTGCGCGCTGCGAAAACATCTGGAAGAACGCGAATCGCGGCTTTTCATGGGTGAGCGAATGTTCGGCACGCGAAGCGGTGGAATCCAGCGAAAAGGAAATGCGCCGGCCTATGCGGGCGAGCAGCGTCTGCAGATCGTCAATGGAATAGGCGGCACGCTCGTTCTCCGGCCACGTCGGATCGGCAAGGCCCAACATGGCAGCCACCTTGGCCTGATACGGCGTAAGCAGCAGATTGGTGTCTTTCCCGGCCGCCAGATGAATGCAATCGCGAACGTCAAGCAAGCGTTCAACGGCCTCATCGTAGATGCCATGCGGGCGGTCGGCCAGCCATGAAGCGGCAAGCGCGGAGATCAGCACCGAATCACGCAAGCCTCCGCGGGCCTCTTTGATATCGGGCTGATTGATGTATTGAAGACGGCCGAACTCGTCCAGTCGAGATTTAGCCGAGTCGAGCAGCTCGGGCAGCCTCTTGCGCGCGGCCTTGCGCCATCGTTCCAAGATGGAGGTGGCAGTGGTCTGTATCAGTTCCGTATCTCCGGCGATAGGTTTGACATCAAGCCACCCCATGGCGGCGGGCAGGTCATGATCAGTGACCTCCTCGCACTGGGCGCGGGTGCGAATCGAATGGTCGAGGTCCAAGCCGCTATCCCACAGGGGGTACCAAAGTTTATTGGCCAGTTCATTGAGTTGCTGGTCGTTGAGGGCGCGGGGCTCATAGATGATGACCAGGTCAAGGTCCGAGCTGGGGCCGAGCTGCCCTCGGGCGAGGGAACCGACCGCAGCGAAGCCGATACCGGAATCGGGCACGCTGAATGAAACACCTTTGCAGGCTTCTTGCCATAACTCGGTGAGGCACTGCATGGCCAATTCCGTGCGGGCCTTACGCTTGGCTGAACCATTCCGGTAGATGCCAGCGTCATCCGGCTGGCTCATATCCATGAATCGTTGCTTCAAGCCATCTACTGCTGACGCCATCGCTCCATCTTTCATCGATGATTATGTCATTTCGCGTTTCAAGGGGCTGATTTGTCGTTTCCCGGAGGTCTATCTCCGTTTCAAGGGGCCGCCACCAATTCGTATACAGCTTATTCGGAGATCGAGCTCTACGTCATTCCGCCATTTTCAGAGCGCGGATACTTCACCAACAGCCCCTTGAAACGGAAGTAGACCTCCGGAACGGGATGAATCAGCCCCTTGAAGCCCAAGTACCCCAACCACCACAAAAATCCCCGCACGGCCATACGGCAGAGTGCGGGGATCTGTCTATTTGATAGCCCGAACCTCTCTCAGGGGAACGGACGCCTTATCAGATTGCGGCGGAACCGGTCTCGCCGGTACGCACGCGGGTCACGGAGTCAAGCGGAGCGACCCACACCTTGCCGTCTCCGATGGTGCCGGAGCCAGCGGACTTAACGATCACACCGACCAGCGTCTCGGCGTCGGCGTCATCGGCCAGCACCTCAATGCGAATCTTCGGAATCAAATCCACGGTGTATTCGGCGCCACGGTAGACCTCAGTGTGACCGCGCTGACGGCCGTAGCCGTTAGCCTCGGACACGGTCAGACCGTGCACACCGGCGGCCGCGAGGGCCTCCTTGACGTCATCGAGCTTATGAGGCTGAATGATAGCGGTGATCAGCTTCATTTCACTTCACCTCCTTGAGAACGGAGCTGGCAGTACCAGCAAAATCGTAAGCACGTTCACCCTGGTCGGCAAGGTCGATGCCGCCGACTTCCTGGGCTTCGGTGACGCGCCAGCCGATGGTCTTCTCCAAAGCGAAGGCGATGATCGCGGTGATCACTGCGGAGTAGAGGATGGCGACGAGAGCGATGACCAGCTGAACGACAAGCTGCTTCCAGTCGCCACCAGCCAGCAGACCAGTGCCTTCACCGAAGAAGCCGATGAGGATAGTGCCGGTGAAACCACCAACGCCATGCACGCCGACGACGTCGAGGGAGTCATCGTAACCGAACTTGAACTTGAGACCGCAGGCCAGGCAGGTCAGAACACCAGCGATGGCGCCCATCACGATGGCCCACAGCGGGGAAACCACATCGGCGGCCGGGGTGATGGCAACCAGACCGGCGACCATACCCGAGGCGGCACCCATAGCGGTGTAGTGACCGGAGCGAATCTTCTCGGTGAAGCCCCACGAAAGCATTGCGGCGGCGGTAGCAGCGGAAGTGGAAACCCAAGCGTAACCAGCCGTGCCGTTGGCGGCGAAGGCGGAACCGGCGTTGAAGCCGAACCAGCCGAACCACAGCAGGAAGGCACCGAGCATCACGAACGGCACGTTGTGCGGACGGAACGGCTGAGTGCCGAAGCCCTTACGCTTGCCGATGATGAGCACGATAATCAGGGCGGCAACTGCGGCGTTGATGTGGACGACCGTACCACCTGCGAAATCGTGGGCGGCGGCGCCGATAGCCTTGGAGATGGCGCCGTCAGCAGACAACAGACCGCCGTTCCAGACCATGTGGGCCATCGGAGCGTAGTCGAAAGTGACCCACAGCGCCACGAAGATCATCCAGGTGCTGTACTTCACACGCTCGGCGATGGCGCCGCAGATCAGGCCGACGGTAATCATCGCGAAAGCGACCTGGAAGGCAACGTCCACGGAAACCGGGTAGTTGTTGCCGTTCAGACCGGTGGCGGTAAACACGCCATCCTGAGCCACCATGGAGTCCTTCAGCAGGAAGCCGCTGGCCGGATCGCCGAAGATGCCGCCGATGTCGGAACCGGCGTAAGCAATCGACCAACCCCACAGGGTCCAGATAATCATGGTGACTGACAAGGCAGCCGCCTCAAGCATCAGCATGTTCAGGACGGCCTTAGCACGAACCATACCGCCGTAGAAGAACGCCACACCAGGCGTCATGAGGAAAACCAAGGACGCGGATGTCAGGATCCATGCGGTGTTACCGGAATCAATCGCTCCCATGTCTACCTCCCTCTCTTTCGTTCAGGGCACCGGGGGCTTTGCGCAGCCGGCGTCGACTTTGTCTCTACAATGCCGTCCCCCTTGTGGGGGCTAACAGTTCGTCAGTTAAAGCCGGTCGCGTTTTGGTTTCGTTACGACAAGTTACGCGATTGTTAAGCGTGGCTGGAAACGTACGTGCGACCGTTCGGGGAAATTTTGGCGCGATTCCAACGGATATGACGAAGCCCCGACCATGTTTCGAGCATGATTCGGGGCTTGGTTTATAGGTAAGTCGCGCGTTTTGCGCTCTCACAACGTGGACGTTGGCTTACGCAAGAATGCCGTCTACGAAGCCTTCGGGATCGAACGGCGCCAGATCGTCCGGGCCCTCGCCAAGACCCACAAGCTTGACCGGCACGCCGAGCTCCTTCTGCACGCTGATCACAATGCCGCCCTTGGCGGAGCCATCGAGCTTGGAAAGCACCACACCGGTAATGCCGATGGCTTCAGCGAACACCTTGGCCTGAGCCATACCGTTCTGACCGGTGGTGGCGTCAAGCACAAGCAGCACCTCGTCCACCGGCAGGTTCTTCTCAGTGACGCGGCGAATCTTGCCGAGCTCGTCCATCAGGTTCGACTTGTTCTGCAGTCGACCGGCGGTGTCGATGATGAGCACATCCGCATTCGCTTCCTTGGCTTTGGCGGATGCCTCAAACGCGACGGACGCCGGATCGGCACCGTCCTTGTCGGCGCGGACTACCGGTACGTTGACGCGCGCGCCCCATGTCTCAAGCTGATCGGCGGCAGCGGCACGGAAGGTGTCGGCGGCGCCCATGATAACCTGCTTGTCTTCAGATACGAACAGTCGTGCCAACTTGCCAGCCGTGGTGGTTTTACCAGTGCCATTAACGCCGACCATGATGATGACACCGGGCTTGTTGACACCCGGCTTCTCAACATTGAGGCGACGATCCGTGTCACGGCCAACCAGGTCAAGCAACTTGTCCTTCAACGTGGCTCGCACCTCGGCGGGGTCGGCCTTGCCCGTGATGCGGGCATCGGTTTTCAGATCGTCGACCAGTTGCGCGGAGGCCTCGGCGCCGACGTCCGCCAGCAGCAGTGTGTCTTCGACATCCTCCCAATCAGACTCAGACAGGTTGTCCTTGGCCAAAATGTCGAACAGCGCTTTGCCAAAGGGATTGCCGGATTTGGCGAGCTTGGCCTTGAGCCGGGTCAGGCGGGAGCCGACTGATTCCGGAGTTTCCGTCTTGGCGGGTTCGGGTGTGGACTCGGCCGCAGCCGGCTTGGCAGCAGGGCTAACGGATTCGGCGTCCGCAGTGGACTTGCCAGTCGCAGCGGTACCGGCCGCAGCACCTCCAGCTTTCTCGCTCTCTTTGGCAGCCTCAGCTTCCGCTGTCAGCCGCGCATCGGCAGCGGCCTTGGCATCGCGGGTGCGCTTATCATCGGGAGCAGTCTTGCCCATCGCACGATCCAAATCGCGCTTGCGGGACTTGCCCAGCCACACACTCAGGGCGATTACGACAATCGCCACCACAATCACGCCAGCAATGGCGAGCACAGTATTCATATCCATATCTGCCAAGTCTAGCCCGCAGACGGAATCCCCGCCGATTCCAGCCGCCGACTAAGCTGGAGTTTTATGGCACATTCTTCACGCATGACATCGCTGCAGCGGCGCGAACAGCTGATTGAAATCGGGCGGGCATTATTTGCCGCCAAAGGCTTCGAGGCAGTGAGCGTCGAGGAGATTGCGGCACACGCCAAGGTGTCCAAACCGATTGTGTACGAGCACTTCGGCGGCAAGGAAGGCCTGTACGCCGTAATCGTGGATCGTGAGATGCGAGCGCTGACCAGTGTGCTGGAAGCCGCATTGGATGACCCGACCGTAAATCCGCGCCAGATTGTGGAACGTACGGCACTGGCATTGCTCACCTATATTGAGGAGAACGCCGAAGGATTCCAGGTGCTGGTACGCGACTCGCCCAGCACCGATCCGTCCGGCTCGTTCAGCTCGCTGTTGGGCGATATCGCCGTGCGCGTTGAAGATATTCTTTCCGAAACATTCAAACGGCAGAAGCTCTCCGTTAAGGGCGTGCCATACTACGCACAGATGCTAGTGGGCATGACCGTGTTCACCGGCCAGTACTGGGCCGACCGGCCCAAGGTGAGCAAGGAGCAGCTGGCCGCGTACATCGTGGACCTGGCATGGCATGGCCTGAGCCGGCTCGATTCCAAGCCGCAGCTGTTGTTTGAAGGCGTCAAGGCCCGGAAGGAGGCCGAGCGCCGGGCCAAGCGCGGGATCGATGCCGAAACACCGGCCCCGGACGGCGAGGCATCATCGCCCTTAGAGCAGACGGACCTCGACCACACGCTCAGGGAAGATTCAGGGTTGCAGAATGCGAGTTCAGGGAAGCAGGTTGCGCAACACTCTGCCGAGCCGGAAGCCGAAGTGCTACGGTTTGAACAGGAAACTGAACAGAACGACTAAATATGTGAGGACGTAAGACTTTCATGGCCAACACGGCAAAGACGCTCACCTTTGTGATCCCCGCATACAATATGGAGTCCTATCTCGACCGTTGCGTGAACTCGCTGCTTTCGGCGAGCGACACCCGCGACCTCGAAGTGCTGATTGTGGACGACGGTTCGAAAGACGGCACGTTGGAGTACGCGCGTAAGCTGGAACGCACCAATCCAGGCGTCGTGCGGGCGATTCATCAGGAGAACAAGGGTCACGGCGGCGCGGTGAACACCGGTATCGCGGCGGCGACCGGCATGTATGTCAAGGTGGTGGATGCGGACGATTGGGTCGACCCGCAGGCCATCGACACGGTTCTGGCCACGTTGCGCGCGCAACGTGAGGCCAGCGAGCCGATCGACATGCTGGTGACCAACTATGTGTATGACAAAGTGACCAAGCGCCACAAGATCGTGGTGAACTTCCGTCATGTGATGGAGACCGGCCGCATGCTCGGCTGGGATGATCTGGGCAAGTTCGGCCTGGCTCAGTACATCATCATGCATGCGCTCACTTTCCGCACGCAGGTGGTGCGCGATTCCGGGCTGCAGTTGCCCGAGCACACGTTCTACGTCGATTTCTATTACTCGTACCAGCCGTTCCCGTGGGTGAAGCGCATCCAGTATCTCGATGTGCCGTTCTATCACTACTTCATCGGGCGTGAGGGCCAGAGCGTGCAGACCGACGTGATGATTCGCCGCGTGGACCAGCTGCGGCTCGTCAACCGGTTGATGACCGAGGCCACGCCCGAACGCGGCACAGTGCCGGAAGGCCTGTACCGGTACATGATTCACTTCCTGGCAATCGAGTCATGCGTGACCTCGGCGTTCCTGATCCTTTCGCGCGATCCGGCCAATTATGTTAAGAAAACCGAGCTGTGGGACGCGATTGACGCCTATTCACCGGCCATCGGCAAGGATGTGCGCGCCAAACTGATGTCCCGCGCGCTCAATTTGCCCGGCAAACCCGGCCGTTGGATCGTGCGCAACGGCTATCTCATCGCCGAGCGGATCGTCGGCTTCAACTAGGCCAAGGTTTGTCCCCCGCTGACACACCAAGCAGGGGGCATAACTATTACCAACCGATGTTTTGCTACTCGGCCCAGCGGTCGGACATTGCGAAACTGTTGTGCATCAAGTTGCTGGAGGTGTACAGCACGTCGTTCAGCAGCTTGGTCGTGTGTTCGCGCAGGTAGTCGGCCATGTCGTCGTTGGCCTGCTCCAACACGGTCGGCACATCGTGCGCGACCTCACCACCAGCGGCCAACGAAGCATCCGTACGTTCGACAAGCTGGTGACCGAACGCGCGCACACCCTCGGCATAGCCCTCGATGAACCGGTTCGTCTCATACCAATGCGCGTCGGCCACAACGGCGATCAGGCGGTTCGTCCAATACAGGTTGCCGGTGGAGACTTCGGGCGTGGTGTCGCGCAGGTAGGCAGGCGTGTCGTTGACGTTCGCGTAGAACGGCGCGGCGGCGGTGAACGGACCGGAGCCGAACGATACCCACATCACCGTGCGATTGGCCGCCGGCACATACGGGCGGACCTGAATCGCCACCATATGGCCGGTGCGGTTCACGCCGATCGGACGGTAACGGTGGCGCGATTCCGCCGTGCCGGTCGTGCCGTACGGGTCGTACGGCGTGCCTTCGAAGTGCGAGGACAGCAGGAAATCGACGTCCTCAAGGCTCACCTTGTCTTCCGGTACGCGACACCACGGAATGTCATCGGATTCAGGCGTATGGCGGGCGGACGGCGAATCCCAGTCCTCGCTCGGGTTGAGATGACGCTGCATGTACCAAGCGCGAGGCGTGTTGTAAATATGGTCTTTGGCAGTGGCGGCGCCGAAGGCCTTACGCGGGTTGAAACGGCCCGACGTCGCACCCATCGTGCGGTCGAGGTGATGCACCGCCATGAACTCGCGCAGGTCGGCGCTGCACATGTATTCACGCCGTTCGCCGAATGCGTCCGCGAGGTCGAAATCATCGATACCGAGCTGGTTGGGGATGGTGGCGTAGCAATCATCGGGCACGCGGCGGGCGATCCAATGGTGGCCGCCGATAGTTTCGACGTACCAAATCTCGTCTACGTCAGAAATGATTACGCCGTTCGATTCGTAGGTGCCATAAGTTTCAAGCAGCTCGCCCAACCGAGCGACGCCTTCACGCGCGGTGGCGACATATGGCAGCACGAGGGTGATGATGTCCTCTTCGCCGATGCCGCCCGGCTGTTCGGCTTGATAATCGGGGCTGTTGGGCTCGCTAACGGCCGGCTTGAGCTCGACCATCGGGTCCGCTCCAAGCACGCGCTCGTTGACGGCGATGGTTTCGGTGGCGCTCATTGCCACATTGTGTTCATTGGCACCGGCCTCGGCCAGCACACCACGATTGTTCAGCACATTGGGAGCGATGGTGTAACGGCAGGGATTGTCCGGCAGGTCGATTTCGACGTGACTGAGCACACTGCGGTAGTGGCGCGGCTGGTCTTCAGGGGCGACGGCGACGAAACGCTTGGGATCGTAACGGCCGGAGCCTGAATCGTCGTCGCGGGCGATGATGGTGGAACCGTCGTAGCTGGCGTTTTTGCCGACAAGAATCGTGGTGCATGACATGGAGTACCACTCTAGGAGCTGGGCTGGTCGAACCAAAAATCCTTGGAACCATTGCGATTCCAAGGATTTACTCGTGCCCCCCGTGGGATTCGAACCCACAACCCACGACTTAAAAGGACGCTGCTCTAACCGTTGAGCTAGAGGGGCAACTCTACTAAACTACACACCGTCTTGGGATATTTCAACTACGGCGTTGCGAAAACCAGCAGCCGCAGGCCTTCAGAACTCACAAAGACTCGTAAATCAGCAGACTGGCTTGGGCGATTTTGTTCCAACTCGAGCCGTCGGACATAATGACCATCGCGTAGTCGCCTTTATCGGAGCGCACGATTGCGGCATCGTGTAGCAAACCGTCCATGAAGCCGACCTTGTCCTGCACCACGCCGTCCGAGCCTATGCCCGCAGGAATACCTTCGCGGTACACCTGCGTTTCCATCAGTGAGAACAGCTGGTCCGTGGAATCCGGAGAGGCAATCGAGTTGCTGTAGAAGCCCTTGAGCACTGTGGCCAAATCGTTGGCGGTGGTGGTCATGTCGTACGGCACGAAGTTGGTGTTGGCGGCTCCGATATCATGCGCCTGTTGGGTGATAGTACTGAAGCCGTAACGGTCCAGCCACGCTTCCGGGCAGCTGTTGTCGGAATTAATGATCATTGTGGCCATGCAGGAACTCAGCGTCATGCCATTGAGCGCGCTATCCCACGTGACTTGGCCGGTTTCCACAGCATGGATCATCGAATAAGCGATGAACAGCTTGTACGTGCTGGCAGAGACCATCGCGGTATCCGCGTCAATCTGGATCTTGGATTTGCCGGTTTTCAGGTCGTAGACGGCGACCTCATAATCGGCATCGCCGAACAATTGCTGGAGCTTTTCCTCAATGGTGCCGCTGGCGGGCAGACCTTCATACAACTCAACGTTGCTGAAGTCCTTGGTTGAAACGGCAACCGGCGCATTCTGCCCGCTGGCCAGCATGCCTGACAGCGATGCCGCCGTGGCACTCGCGTCTATGACTTGATAGGCGTTTCCTTTCACCGCAATCGTCGCAGGTACGACACCGGCACCAGCGGCTTTCTTTGCCACCTTGAGAGCGATTCCTTTGGATTTGAGCTGCCGCATTAATTTGGATTCGCTGATGGTAACGTCCAGCTTGGTGTTGTCTTGCGCATTCACTGTCGTACTGACAGTATTGATGATTTTCTTGGCCGGCACTGTCCATGTGCCGTCTTCATAGGTGAACGTGACATCCTTGCTCAGCGCCTTATTCAAAGTGTCAAGCAGTTGCTCGGCGGTATCGTCAGAGACTGTGGGGCTCACGATGCCCATCTCGATGGTTGCCGCGGCCAAGTCGCCGGTAGCGCTGCTGGAAAAACTCGATCCAGCGGCAGAACGAATATCCGCAGAAGTAAAGGTGTAGCCGGGTGCCGCGCTGACTATCTTGAGCTCGCCCTTTGTTCCTTGCACCGAAGCATTGCGCATATCCTCATGCGCCTGCTTGTCGGACGTTCCCAGCGCATCGGGCAGGGAATCGGATGTGGTGCTGTGCACGAACAGCCAGGAGAACGGAACAATGCGCTTGACCACGGAATGCTTGGCCGCCGCCTTGGCCCGGTCTGTGTAATCCACCGTGATGCCGGCCTGCTTGGCAGTAAGCGACACCGTAGTGCCTGTGGTTTTATCGGTCAGCTTTACTGTGCGTTTCAATGTTGCGGCGTTAAGCGTCTCAGCAGCCTGCTGCGAACTCTGCCCACCCACGGCATGACCGTCAAGTGTGGCGAGCGGGAAGAATTTGTCGGACGGCCAGAACAGCTGGAACAATTCGACCAACAGCAGCACGCCCAAGCAGCCCACCACAATGCGACGCCGTGTGTATACGGAACCTTTAAGTATCTTGACCTTGCCGTGATGACGTTGCGGCAACCGCTCACTCAGATTCTGGAAGAAGCGCAGCAGGGCCTGCCAATCAAGGCGCAGCTGGCGAGGCTTACACGGTTGTGGATGTGGGTGATGCGGCTTTGCAGCGTGGGAGACATGCCTCGCATGAGGATACGACGACGAAGACACTAATCGAGGCACGATAATAATTACTTCACTTCTAAAGTTGACACTGTGTTACTAATTTATATGTATTTTCTCCCAATGGGCTGACATGGAAAAGCCCTGATTCCAATCTTTGGAACACTCGCACGAACACTGGAAAAATGCTGGCAGCACGCTGATATGCCTGCACGGTGTTCACGCGCACATCTCGAACCGCGTCATCGCTTGGACTCCCGCCTTCACCCCGCTCCTACCCCGCCCGCACTTCACAAATGTGCGATAAATCGCAGCCCACATCGTATATCGCCTCTAGCGATAGATAGCCTCCGGCGGCTACCCTTAATAATCATGAGTGAATCCCCCAACTGGAGCAATCCCCTGCGCGACTCGCGCGACCTCCGATTGCCCCGCATCGCCGGCCCGTGCAGCCTCGTTATTTTCGGTGTCACGGGTGATCTGGCACAAAAGAAACTATTGCCGGCCGTTTATGACTTGGCAAACCGTGGCCTATTGCCGCCGAGCTTCGGCCTGACCGGTTTTGCACGCCGCGATTGGACCCAGGAACGGTTCATCGAATTCGTCAAGACCGCGGTTCAGGCACATTGCCGCACCCCGTTCAAAGAATCGACCTGGCGCAATCTGGCCGCCGGCATCCGTTTTGTGCAGGGCACGTTCGACGACCCCGAGGCTTTTGAGCGTCTAAGCGCCACTGTGCAGGAGCTTGATCGCGACCGCGGTACGCGCGGCAATCATGCCTTTTACATGTCGGTGCCGCCGCGCGCATTCCCGCAAGTGGCCAAGCAGCTGGCCGCGTCCGGCCTATCTCGTTCGTCCGAAGGTGCATGGCGCCGCGTGATTATCGAGAAGCCGTTCGGTCATGACTTGGCCAGCGCCAAGGAACTCGACAGCGTGGTCTCCGAAGTATTCGACCCGAACTCCGTGTTCCGCATCGATCACTACCTCGGCAAGGAAACCGTGCAGAACCTGCTGGCTCTGCGCTTTGCCAACGCCATGTACGAGCCGATCTGGAACGCCAATTATGTGGATCACGTGCAGATCACGATGGCCGAAGACATCGGCATCGGCGGCCGCGCCGGCTACTACGACGGCATCGGCGCCGCACGAGACGTGATCCAGAACCATCTGCTTCAGCTCATGGCCCTTACCGCCATGGAAGAGCCGGTGAGCTTCACCGCCAAGGATCTGACCGCCGAGAAAACCAAGGTGCTCTCCGCTGTGCGTCTGCCCAAGGATCTTGCCGCCAATACCGCACGCGGCCAGTACGCCAAGGGATGGCAGGGTTCGCACGAAGTGGTCGGATACCTCGAGGAGAAGGGCATCGACCCCTCCAGCACCACCGAAACCTATGCGGCCATCCGCCTTGACATCGACNCCCGCCGTTGGGCCGGCGTGCCGTTCTACCTGCGCTGCGGCAAGCGCCTGGGCAAGCGCGTGACCGAAATCGCTGTGGTGTTCAAGCGCGCCCCGCACCTGCCGTTCGAGCAGACCGCCGTGCGCGAACTCGGCAAGAACGCCATCGTGATTCGCGTGCAGCCCGATGAAGGCGTCACCATGCGCTTCGGTGCCAAGGTGCCGGGCGGCTCCACCATGGAGGTCCGTGACGTGAACATGGACTTCAGCTATGGCCGCTCCTTCACCGAAAACTCGCCGGAAGCCTATGAGCGACTGATTCTGGACGTGCTGCTCGGCGATCCGCCTCTGTTCCCGACCACCGAAGAGGTGAACCTGAGCTGGGAAATCCTCGATCCGATTGAACAATTCTGGGCCACGCTCGGCCAGCCGCAGGCCTACCGCGCTGGTACGTGGGGACCGGCACAGGCCGATGAGATGCTGGAACGCGACGGCCGCTACTGGAGGATGCCATGATCATCGATATGCCGAACACTCGCACCCGCGAGATTGCGCACAAAATCGAGCAACTGCACGAGGAGCGCGGCGAATCGGCGACCGGCCGTGTATTGACGCTGCTGATCGCCACCGACGACACCAACCTGGAGCACGCGCTTGAGGTGGCCAATTCGGCCAGCCGCGAGCATCCTTGCCGCGTGATCGCCGTTGTGCCCGATACCGCACACAGCAGCGAATCCAACGACGAGCCGAACGCCAGTGAAGTCGCCGCCGAGGTCAGCGCCAACCGCGATAATCCGGCAGTCGACCTGACGGACGGCTCGGCCGACCCGAATGGCTCCAATCTGAACGCCCAGGTGCGCTTCGGCGCGGATGCCGGTGCCGGCGAGATTATTATTCTGCGCCCGCGCAACGGCCTGATCAATCACCCGGATACTCTGGTCATTCCTCTGCTGGTGCCGGATGTACCAGTAGTGGCTTGGTGGCCGACCACGCCACCGTCGAATCCTTCCAAGGATCTGTTGGGTGCGATGGCCCGCAGCCGTATCACCGACGCCCTGAACTCCAACAATCCCGAGGCAACGATCGAACGCCTGCGCCGCAACTGGACTCCAGAAGACATCGATCTTTCCTGGACCCGATTGACCGTATGGCGCGCGATGCTCGCCTCCATGCTGGATCAGCCGCCGCACCTGCCCATCACTGCTGCCAAGGTGACCGGCAAGGCCGACTTCCTGCCGATGGAACTGCTGTGCGCATGGCTGCACCTCAAGCTCGGAGTGCCAGTCGAAACCGAATTCGTACCCGATGCCGAGGCTGTGACCGGCGTGTACCTGACTCGCGATGACGGCGTGGTGTCACTGGAACGCCCGTATGAGGATCAGGCACTGATTTCCATGCCGGGGCAGGCTCCGCAGACGATTTCCGTTCCCGTACGCACTATTGAAGACTGCCTCACCGAAGAGTTGCGTCGCATCGATCCGGATGAGATTTACGCCGATGTCATCAATAAGGGCTGGGATCTGATTCGTCACTGATGAGCATATTCATTTGACCACCCTCCGGCACTTCGTGTCACCTCCCGTCAGCGGGAGGAGCATATTGGCTCCCGCTGACGGGAGCTGACTGAGGGTGGTCTTTTTTTACGTGAAGGAACACTTATGGCAACTCGTAAACTTGTCGTCTATCCAGACATGGATCTGATGATTCAGGCCGGCGCGCAGCGGTTTGCGCTGGCATTGCTTGATTTGCTTGCTGAAAGGCTGCCGGATAGTACGCATCGCACGCGCGTGGATGTGGCGCTGTCCGGCGGCTCGGCCGCGCAACCACTGGGATTGGTACTGGATGATCCGCTGGCCGAAGCGATTGACTGGTCTCGCGTGCATTTCTGGTGGAGTGACGAACGGTTTGTGCCGGCGTACGATACCGACCGCAATGCGCTGGAAGCCCGCCGACTGCTACTGGACAAACTGGTGGCCGACGGCAAGCTGCCCGAGTCGAATATTCATGAGATGGCAGCCGATGTGCGTTCCACCGACGAGATTGCCGACGCCATGGCCAATGCCGAAAGCGATGACGACGCCGTTCGTGCCGCCGCTGACGCTGCCAACGACGCGTTGCTTGACGCCGCTGCACGCGATTACGAGGCCGAGCTCATCCGTGAGCTTGGCCCGAAGCCGACCATCGACCTGATGATTCTGGGTATGGGACCAGATGGCCATTACGCTTCGCTGTTCCCCGGCCATGATGAGGTTAAAGTCACCGACCGGCTGGCTGTGGGTGTGAATCACTCCCCCAAGATGCCGCCGTTGCGTGTTTCTTTGACGGCTCAGATGATTGCGAGTTCGCGCCGCACGTGGTTCTTCGCTGCCGGTGCCAGTAAGGCCGATTCGCTGGCACACGTATTTGCGAAGCCGAATAATCCGAATTATCCGTCGTCCTACGCCAACGGAGTGGACGAATTCATCTGGTTCTCCACGGAAGAAACCGTCACTAAGCTGTAAAGCTGTAGCTAGGCTCCCCTCTCTGAGGGGAGCCTAGCTATATCGTCACGCCTCGATTTCCGGCTTGCCCTCTTCACCTCCGGCCCTGCAATCAGGGACTCGCCTGCGGCGAGGCTCAGTGTTGGCTCGGCGGCATAGCCGCCTCGCTCCGAAGAGGGCCGGGGAGCCCACCGGGCTCCCCTAAGCCGGAAATTCCGAAGCTACGCTTCGATTTCCGGCTTGCCCTCTTCGGCCCACAAAGTATGAAACACGCCGGGCTTGTCTACGCGGCCGTAGGTGTGGGCGCCGAAGAGGTCGCGCTGGGACTGGGTCAGGGCGGTGGGCAGACGCTTGGAGCGCAGCCCATCGTAGTAGGCCAGGGAGCTGGAGAACACCGGGGTCGGGATACCGGCTTCCACAGCGCGCACGATCACGCGACGCCATGCATCCTGCGATTCGCCGATAATCTTCTCGAAGTACGGGTCGAACAGCAGGGAGGCCGGCGGGTTATCGCCCTTGAAGGCCTCGGTGATACGGTCGAGCAGGAACTGGGCACGAATAATGCAGCCGCCACGCCAAATACGGGCCACCTCGGACAGGTTGATATCCCAGCCGTATTCCTTGGCTCCATCCTGAATCTCGTTCAAACCCTGCGCGTAGGCCACCACCTTGGAGGCGAACAGCGCCTTGCGCACGTCCTCAATGAACGCGGCCTTGTCTTCGCCAGCCAAATCGATGGTCTTGTTCGGGCCGGCCAGGCCTTCCTTCTGAGCATCCTCACGCAGCTCGCCATGGGAGGAAAGCGCACGAGCGAACACTGCCTCGCCGATTGCGGCCACCGGAGAACCGAACTCCAGACCGGTCTGCACAGTCCAGGTACCGGTGCCCTTCATGCCGGCGTGATCCACGACCACGTCCACGAACGGCTTGCCGGTCTCGGCGTCCTTGTGGTGCAGAATCTCAGCGGTGATCTCGATGAGGTAGGAGTCAAGGTCGCCCTTGTTCCACTCCTCGAACACATCGCCGATCTCCTCGGCGTCCATGCCGAGTCCACGGCGCAGAATGTCGTAAGCCTCGCCAATCACCTGCATATCGGCGTATTCGATGCCGTTGTGCACCATCTTGACGAAGTGGCCGGCACCATCGGTGCCGATGTGGGTCACGCACGGCTCACCGTTCACCTTGGCGGCGATGGACTCGAGGATCGGGCCCAGGGTCTTCCAGGATTCCGCAGTGCCACCGGGCATCAGGGACGGGCCGTTGAGCGCGCCCTCCTCGCCACCGGACACGCCGCAGCCCACGAAGTGGAAGCCCTTGGCGCGCACTTCCTTCTCACGCTTGATGGTGTCCTTGAAGAAGGAGTTGCCGCCGTCGACGATGATGTCGCCCGGCTCGAACACCTCTTCCAGCTGCTCGATAGTCGCGTCGGTCGGTGCACCGGCCTTGACCATGATAATCGCGGTACGCGGGCGCTTCAGGGATGCGGCGAACTCCTTGAGTGTTTCGGCCGGCACGAAGTTGCCTTCGGCGCCATGCTCATTCATCAGCTTTTCGGTGCGGGAGTAGTGGCGGTTGAACAATGCCACCGTGTTGCCGTGGTGTGCCAGGTTGCGCGCCAGGTTGGAACCCATCGCAGCCAGTCCGATCACACCGATGTTTGCCGTAGCTTCGGCCATGTGCCTTGCCTTTCCTTACAGGTGGGCAATATGTGATTGCCCGCTCAACCGGTTCGTCGGCAACCGAGACCAAGACCCCGGCAGTGGCGCGACCGGCGGCCTCCCTGTCGGAGACCCCAAATTATCACAACATGCTCCAGTCTATCGCCCGGCCGGTCACCACGCACGAGCTGTCTTACGCCTCTCGCATAAGAGATTCGTCACATTCGCCCGGCCTTGGAGGGATCGAGGTGCATGGTCTGGAAACGATTGGCCATATAGGCATCGCTATAACGCTCGCTGAACCACATCGCAACCGGCGAAGTCTGCGGCTGACCGGCCATGCGCCCATACCAGCAATCTAGGGCCATCAGGGTGAAGGCGATGTCGATCACCATCAGCACCGCACACACCGCAGTCAACGAATACCGCACTTTCCAAGGGATCCGATTGATGAGCGCGAGCAGGCGAGGCAACAGCCAGCGGACCCACACCACGCCAATCAGACCCCAGAAGAACATGAACTGGCCCGACGTACGCCCGTCAATGGACAGCCAGCGACCGGTGTAGTCCCATGCGGTGATGCCGAATGCCACTTCCATGAACCAACTCGTGCAGTATTCGAACGCACCGCCAATCACCGCCGACGCGCAGAAAATCAGAAACGGATTCGCCTTCCACATGTGGTTCAAACACACGGTGACCAAAACCGCACCGCAGCCGTAAATCGGCGAGAACGGCCCCCACAGCAGACCCGCGCGGTCCTGCAGCTCACCGTTATAGAGCGCAAAATGATATATCGTCTCCACAATCAAGCCGCCCACTGAAGCGATAGTGAACAGCCAGAAGATATTGAAGAAGTCCAGTGCGATATAGCCTTTGCCGGACTGGTCACGCCCGAGCATGCCGACAGCAACGGCGGACTCGTACTCATCGCGCTCATCCATACGCTTGAGCGCGCGTTGCAAGCGTCTCTCCTCTATCAGGGAGGGATCGGCAGTCACCGAAATCACGATGAGGATGATCATCTGGATCATCGGCAGCAACAGGTTGAGCCCGAGGCCGGTCAGCGCCAGAGACAGCATGCCGTCGGCCAAGGTGAGAGGCATCAGCACATACGTCCATCGCGCGGCATAACGGCGGTGATTACGCAATAGCAGAACACCGAACACGATGAGGCATACGGCACTGACAATCAGTACCAACGCGTAGACCACGGAAAGAATGAAGGTCAGACTCATCGCATCGACGTGCACACGGCCATTCAGAATCTCACGCACGGAGTAGATGCAGGTCAGCACCACCAACGGCAGCACGGCCAGACCGTCGAGCAGCACCAGCACACCATAGATACGCGCCAGAATCGGCAGACGCTTGGCATCGGGATTCAGACCGACAACGTCCAACTCGTCGGCCACCAAATCAGCCACGACGGCGGACTTGGCACCATCGGCAACGTGGACAATGTTGTCCGCGGCAGTCCTATCCTCGGAATCCGCATGTGTGCCCGGCATATCCATGCCGCTGCGGCGCTCCCGCGCATTCCCGGGGCTTGCGGCCGCATCGTCGTTTCTGAGCATGATTTCCCTCCGCGTGGCGTCATCTCACGCTATCACCCCAATCGGGGGTTTGCCAAACTTAGGAGCATCAAAACAGTTTGACACCCTTACAGCCACCTCCACCACGCGGCGAACACCCCACCACGTAGTAAAACTTCCACCACGCTGTCAGCAGGATTTTGGTTTTGGCTGAATAAAGCCATTTTGCGACACCTCGCCGTGGAACAGTCACTACGTGGTGGGACAAACACATCGCGGTGAAAAGTTAACCACGCGGTGGGCTTTCCCGGCAGGGAGAGGATACCGCCCAAAACAACTCTTTTCAACGCCCCACAAACACCAAAACCAGACACACTGCCCAACGGCGCACGATAAGCCGTCGGACAGTCGCATATTCGGACGAAATCACCCATCAATCTCCCCCGGCGGTATTACGCTACTTAAACCGTAGCGCTACGCTTACCGTATCGCTACGAGAAACGCAGTAATCCAGCAGCAGGCTCCGGGGGTATCAGTGGGCAACATCCTGAAGGTTCTCAAGCGCGACTTCGCGCGCCTGTTCACAGTGCCGGCAGCCTGGGTGATCATGTTCGGCATGGTGTTCATTCCGCCGCTGTATTCCTGGTACAACATCGTCGGCTTCTGGGATCCATACGGCAACACCAACGGCATCACCGTCGCCGTGGCCAACAACGACACCGGCACCGACAACGCCCTGATCGGCAAACAAAATCTTGGCGGCCAAATCGTCAACCAGCTTAAAGACAACGACCAGCTCGGCTGGACCTTCGTTACCGAGGCCGAAGCAATGAGCCAGGTCGAATCCGGCAAAGCCTATGCCGCCATCGTGATTCCCAAGGATTTCTCCAATGATCTTGCCGGTGTGGTGACCGGCGGCAAAGACAAACCCACCCTCCAGTACTACGTCAACGAGAAAGCCAGCGCCATCGCGCCCAAAGTCACCGACGTCGGCGCATCCACCGTGGACCGCACGGTCAACTCCACTTTTGTGTCCACCGTGTCCGAGGTGCTTACCGAAGTCATCAACACGGTCGGAGACAAGGCCATCGCTGCCGAAGACCAGACCAAAGCCAAAACGATCACTACACTCAATGAAGCCTCCAGTGACGTGCAGCACACGCGAGACACCATCGCCAAACTCAACACCAAGCTCGCCGGCACGCCTGAACAAACACGGACGGCCCGCCAAGCGCTGGAAGACGCACGAGAACTCGGCATCGACACCGCACAGGGGCTGGCCGGCGCGTCCAAACTCATCGGCACCACACAGACCAGCCTGAATACTTTCGTCACCGCCACATCCGGCTCCCTCGACCAAGGGTCAAGCCTGCTGAGCCAGGCTTCCTCTCGAGCCAATCAGAGCATCGGCACAGTAACCGGCATGCTGAACTCCGCCAACCAGCAGGTAGGCGGCATGATCAATACCGCCGCAGACATCAATCAGGCCAACGCCGATGTCATCGCCCAGCTCAAGGAACTGCCGAACGCCAATCAGGAACCGCTCAAATCCGCCATCAGCAAGCTGGACAACCGCAATAGCAACCTCGCCGAAACCCTGAATAATCTCAGCAGTCTCAACACCACCATCGGTAACACCTACACCGATACCGCAGGCCTGGCCAGCAGCCTCAACACCGCTACCCAGACCACACTGGATGCCACCAACACCGCACGCAGTACACTGGTTTCCGGCGCGCTTCCCCAACTCAACACCGGCCTGAACACGTTGAGTTCCACAGCCAGTACGCTGTCCAACGGCATCACCTCGCAAAGCTCGCTCATCGATCAATCGGAGCAGACCCTCGACCAGCTCGACAAAGCGGTCTCCTCCACCACAACCGCGTTGAACAGCACCGACCAGGCTCTGGCCGGCGTGCAGACCAAACTCAGCACACTCGCCACGGATATCAAGGCCCTGAGCATCTCCAGTTCGCTAAACGCGCTTATCGGCACCGACGGCAAACTCGACGCCAGCACAATATCCGACTTCATGCTCTCTCCCACCGTCATTAGCGAGAAGGCCATCTACCCGGTCGCCGCTTATGGTTCCGGCATGGCACCGCTGTTCACCACCCTGTCTCTGTGGGTGGGCGCATTCGTGCTTGTAGTGATTCCCAAGCTCGAGACCGACGATGAAGACATCGATAACCTCACCCCCTCCCAGGGCTATCTTGGCCGTTTCCTGCTGCTGGCCACGCTGGCCGCAACCCAGGGCCTTGTCACTGGCATCGGCGACCTCATCATCGGCATTCAATGCGCGAACGCGCCCGTGTTCCTGCTCACCTGCGTCATCACTTCACTGGTGTACATGTCAGTGATTTTCGCCCTCTCCACCACCTTCATGCACGTAGGCAAAGGCGTGTGCGTGGCGCTGGTCATCCTGCAGGTGCCCGGCGCCTCCGGCCTGTACCCGATCGAAATGATGCCGGGATTCTTCCGCACGCTTTACCCGTTGCTGCCGTTCACCTATTCCATCGATGCCTTGCGCGAGACCATCGGCGGTTTCTATGACGGTCACTGGTTTGGCTACATCGGCAAAATGCTAATTTTCGCCACGCTCGCCTTCCTGCTCGGCCTCGGCGCCCGTCCCAAGCTGGCGAATCTCAACCGTCTGTTCGCCCGCGAAATCAAGGAAAGCGACATGATTATCGGCGAGCCGGTGCACATCACCAGCAACGAATACCGCGTCACCCAGGCTATCGCCGCACTGGCCGACCGCGAGGAATACCGCCACGCCATCGAGCGCCGCGCCGCCAAATTCGCCTACCACTACCCACGCCTCTTGCTGGGCGCGTTGATTGCCGGATTCGTGGTGCCGGCAGCGCTCATCATCGTCTTCTCGCTGACCACCAGCGAGAAGATCGTGGTGATGGGCACGTGGCTGGCATGGGTGCTCATCATCGTCGGCTTCCTGATGGTCGTGGAATATATGCGCGATTCCATCCGCCGCCAAACCGAACTCGGCAACCTCTCCGACGAATCGATTCGCACCATGCTGTACAGGCATAAAACCGGTCACCGGCCGCCGGCCAACGTCGAGGCACGGCCCGACCACAGCGCAGACACCCTTACCATTCCCGCAACACCGCCGACCAAGGAAGGCAAGCACGCACGATGAGCACAATCTGGAAGCTCTTTACCGGCGACATCAAGCGCTTGACCAGCAATGTGGTGTCCATCATCATCGTGATTGGCTTGGTCATGATTCCCGGCCTGTTCACCTGGTTCAATGTGGCCGCTTGCTGGGATCCGTTCTCTAACATGAAGAACCTGAAGTTCGCCGTAGCCAATGTGGATGAGGGCTATCGATCCGATCTGATTCCGGTTAAAGTCACCGTGGGCGACCAAGTGGTCAACGCCCTGCGCGCCAACAGCGAACTCGACTGGACCATCACCTCCAAGTCCGACGCCATCGAAGGCGCGAAATCCGGTAAATACTATGCGGCCATCGTGATTCCGAAGCAGTTCAGCAAAGACATGATGACCTTCTTCTCCGACGATGTGCAGCACGCCGAGCTGACCTACTACCGCAACGAGAAGAAGAACGCGCTGGCTCCGAACCTACTCAACGAGGGCACCGACGAGGTGGCGGCGGAAATCAACACCGTCTTTGCCAAAACCATCACCTCAGCCGGGCTGGAGATTGCGTCATCGCTGGCTGACCAACTCTCCACGCCCGCAGCGAAAGAGCAACTGAACACCTTCAATACGAATATCGCCGGATTCGCCACCCAGCTCGAGAGCACCGCCGATCTTCTCGGCACCTATGGCTCACTCACCGATTCCGCCGGCGCTCTGCTGGACACCGCGAACGCGCTCATCACGCAGGCTTCCAGCGCCGCGCAACAAGGCAGCACAGATCTCAAAGGCGCCAAACAAGGCGTCAGCGATGTGGCCGGCGCACTCAGCACCACCACCGAGGCAATGAGCAACGCGCTGGACACGAGCGCCTCCAGCTTCGGCGAGGTGTCCGATTCCATCGACAAGCTCTATGCCGACGCGAACAGCGGAGCCACCACGGCCGCCGACGAGCTGGAACACCAGGCCACAGCCGTGGGCAAGCAGACCGCGCAATACACCGAAATCCGCAATACGCTGGCCGGACTACTGGGCGACGATTCGTCCATCGTCAAGGCATTGGACCGCTCAATCACACGGCAGACCAGGTTGCAGCAGGCGCTGAACACGACAGCCAGCGATATCCGCCAGGGCAACCAAGACGCGCAGAACCAGCGGGCGCAGGTCAAGGATCTGGCCAAGCAGGCGCAAAACAGCATTGCCAGCATCACCGCGGATTACGCCAGTAACGTGCAGCCACAAATCGAGTCCTTGTCGGCCACGGTTGCCGATGCTGCCAGTGTTCTGGACACCAGCGCGGCCAAGTTGAACACCACACTCAGCGATCTGCGAAGCACATCAAGCGATGCCGACAGCATGCTTGCCGATGCCCACGCCACATTGGACAAAACGGCCAACAAACTACGCTCCGCAAGCTCCGAACTGATGTCGTTCAACGGCAAGCTGAGCGAGGCACTGAACAGCGGCGACATGAGCATGGTCAAGGAGGTGTTGGGCAACGACCCCGAAACGTTGGCCAGCACCTTGGCCGCTCCAGTGCAGCTCAAACGCAAGGCCGTGTTCCCTGTGGCGAATTTCGGCTCCTCAATGGCCCCGTTCTATACGCTGATTCCGCTGTGGGTCGGATCGCTACTGATGGCGGTCACGCTCAAAACCTCCGTGTCGCGGCGCACCCGCGAATCACTGGGCAACCCGCGCCCACATCAGCTATTCCTAGGCCATTACGGGGTGTTCGCGCTGATTGCGTTGCTGCAGTCCACTGTGTCCTTGGGCGGCGATTTGCTGTTCCTGCACGTGCAGGCCGTGCATCCGCTGCTGTTCATGCTGACAGGATGGCTGGCTTCGCTGGTGTTCTCGTTCTTCGCCTACACCATGGTGGCGAGCTTCGGCAATGTGGGCAAGGCAATCGGCGTGCTGATGCTCATCGTGCAGATATCGGGCGCGAACGCCGCCTACCCGATGCAAATGCTGCCTGATTTCATCGCGAAAGTCAGCCCGTTCCTGCCACTCACCCACGCAGTGACGATGATGCGCGCGGCTATTGCCGGCATCTACGACATGGACTATTGGAGGGCTGCCGGACTGCTGCTGGCGTTCATACCGCCGCTGTTGCTGTTGGGACTGCTGCTGCGCAAGCCACTGGTGAAGTTCAACCAGTGGTATGTGGCGCAGGTCGAGAGCACTAAGGTACTGAGCTAGGGAATATGGCCCGAGCCGACGACATGAACCACCCTCAGTCCGGCTTCGCCGGCCAGCTCCCGCCAGCGGGAGCACATGTTGAAGAGAAGAGATGATGGAGAGGACAACGGACACGATGCTCCGAGGCGAGCGCACCCGCGAGGCGACGGATCGCAAGCTGATGCAGGCCACGCTGCAGATCGCCGTGGATCGCGGCATCAGCGGCGTGACCATCGAAGAGGTGGCTCGTCGTTCCGGCGTGGCCAAAACCACGATTTACCGCCGTTACCATAATGCCGGCGAGCTGCTGCGCGAGATCAGTGCCATGTATCTGGTCAACCCGGACGCCGGCCCAGTACCCAGCCCCACGCGGGAGCATTTCACTCAGTTGTTGCAACGACTGGTGGATTGGGTGCGCAATAACAACATCGATGTCAAACGCGTAGGCATTGTGCTATCCAGCGAGGCCGAATTTTTCCAGCACATTGTCAATCAGGTGATTACGCCGTGGCTGAGTCGAGTTGCCGCATTCTTGAAGCAGGGCGTGACGCAAGGTGTATTCCGCGAAAGTGTTGACGAGAAACTGCTGTTATCCACCATCATCGGGTCTTTGGTGGCGTACGAGGCCATCGAAGGCAAAGCGATGGATGACGACACCGCCTGGGCCGCCCGTATGTCTGATCTACTCTGGCCGGCGTTACTGAAGTAACGGACTACACGTGCACTTCGCCTTCGAGGGGCTGATTTGGTCTTTTCAGAACATCTATCTCCGCTTCAAGGGGCTGATGGCAAAGTAGACAGGCACTAAAAACGGCAGAATAACGTAACCAATATGCGTCTGATAGTTGAGATCTCGCCCTCAAGCAGCCCCTCGAAACGCAAGTAGAAGTTCCGCAAAGGCCAAATCAGCCCCTTGAAGCGGAGAATGCCCATTCCCGCGGTTGAAAAAATCTGCAGATGTCTACCTACTACTGAATGGACGCCTCTTGGCGGGCGACTTCGAGGGCTTTGTTAAAGGCGTCGGAAGTCCAGCTGGCGCCGGCGACCTTATCCACCTTGAGGCCTTTCAGGGGCTTGCCGTCCACCACGCCGTTGATGGCTTTGGCGAAGTCATCTTGGTGGCCCTTGGAAATCTTGGTGAACGGGTGACCCACGATTTCCACGTTCTCAACGTTGCCGTCCTTGATGGTCAGATGAACATCGATGGAATCCTCGCCGACCGGGCCATACTGACCGTTGATGGAGTAGTCGCCGTCCTTGTAGTTGCCGGTGTCCTTTTTGTCGGATGTGGTGGTGGACGGGTCGTTCTGAGACGAGCTGGAATCGGAACCATTCGAGCTATCCGACTGGGATTGCGACTGCTCTTCCTGCGATTTCTGGGTCTCGCCCGAATTGCCGGCATACGCGTCATCCATCGGCGTGGCCTTGGATTCGCCACACCCGGCCAGCAGCGCACCGGCCACGACCAGTCCAGCCGCCGCCAGCGTCGCGGACTTCTTCAACGTGTTCTTTTCAGTCATATTCAATATCCTATTCGCACCTCACACTGGCTCCCCTCGTGCCCGGGGGAAGCCAATATACGGCCCTACTCTTCGCCGCCGGTTTTTGCGGCCTTGGTGGGGTCGGCGAATCCGATGGCGGTTTCGCCGTTTTGTGCGCCTTCCACCTGCGCACCCGTGGAAGCGGGCTTGCCACCGACCGCCTCATACGCCTTGCGCGCATCCTCGTCATTCCACTTCTCGCCGACGAGCACGCCGTGGTTGAGCATGATCTCGCGCTGCGCGCAGCTGGCGACCAGCGCATCGTGCGTAACCACAATGATTGTGGTGCCCTGTTCATGCAGCTTGCGGAACAGGTCGAGCACGATCTTCTCGTTTTTCTCGTCAAGGTTACCGGTGGGCTCGTCGGCCAGAATCAGCTTCGGATCGTTGATTAGCGCACGAGCCACGCACACGCGCTGCTGCTCGCCGCCGGAGAGCTGGCCGGGCAGGTGGTGGGCGCGATCCTTCAGACCGACTTTCTCCAGCGCTTCCATGGCCTGCTTCTCATCGACCACCGAATGGTAGTACTGCGCCACCATCACGTTTTCCACAGCGGTCAGGTGCGGCACCAGATAAAACTTCTGGAATACCAGGCCGATGAGGTTCTTACGCACGTCGGCCAGCTGCGTGGCGTTCAGATCCTCCAGCTTGCGGCCCTCGAGCTTCACGGAACCCTTGGAGGGCGTGTCCATGCAGCCAATCATGTTCATCAGCGTGGTCTTGCCCGAACCGGAGGAACCGACGATGGCCAGCCATTCGCCTTCCGGCACGGTCAGATTGAGGTCGTCTACGGCGTGCAGGTCGCCGTAGATCTTCGAGATGTGGTCGAGTTCAAGTAGCATGACGATTCTCTTTCTTTATTCTTCGCGAAGCACAACGGCAGGGTCAATACGGGTGGCGCGGTGGACGGGCGGGATGGAGGCGACTACGGCGACCAACGCGCTGAACACCACGGAAATCAGCGCCAGCCACCAGTTGAATCCGATGGAGCGCTCGAACACCGCCACGCACAGCCAGCTGGCGAGGCCGTAGCCGATTGCAGTACCAATCAGACCACCGATGAGGCCGTAAAACACCGATTCGACATAAAACTCAATGCCGATTGCGCGTGAGCTGGCACCGAGGGCCTTACGCAGGCCGATTTCGTTGCGTCGTTGCGAGACGATCGAGCTGATTGTGGTGCCAACGCCGACGAGCGTAAGCACCAGCACCACGAGCGAGACGACCCAGAACAGCGTCTGCAACATGGTGATGATGCGGGTGTCAGAGGCGGTGATCTTAGTGACCTGCTGCGCCTTGACGTGCATGGAAGTCATCTCATTGATACTGGAAACCAGCCCTGCGAGGTCGCTGGTTCCGGCCGAATATTCAATAACGTCCACGCCGCGCGTCACGCCGGTGAGCTTGTTGACGTCGGCGTTGGTGGCGTAGATGATCGAATCCTCGCTGCCGCCGGTGTCCACGATGCCGGCCACACGGAATTCAGTGCCGGAGGTATCCATGATGTCGCTGGAGACGCGGCCGTCTTGAGTTGGCTGATCGGATGGGGATTGGCCTGATTGGCCATTAGAGGTTTGGCTTGAGGACGACTGGTCCGAGGATGACGAGCCTGACATATCCATACCAGCCATGTCGCCAGACATATCCATGCCTTGCATGTCGCTGGACGAGTTTTGGGAGCTGCTTGAGGAGGTCTCGTCATTCGCCGAGCCAGTCCCCTCGTTAGAGGAGGCCGAAGTACCAGTAGAGCTGGCATTATCGGACGCACGGTAACCGATAGTGATGGCGGAGCCCACCTTGAGACCGATAGCATCGGCGATGTCACGGCCGACCAGCACCTTGCCGGAGGACGGCCACTTACCGTCGACCACCCAGTGATGATTGAGGTTCTCTACCTGCGCCGCATCGACACCGGCCATCACATACGGAGACGCGTTCACACGCACGTTTTCGTAGCGATAGGTGGCGTATTTCGCAGAACCCTTGGCTTTGACCATTTCAGTGGTGTGCTGGACCATCGACTCATCTATGCCGGCCTTATCCCCAGTGGATTCGGTAGGCGTGACAATCAGATTTGCGCCATACGCACGCATCTCCTCATTCATCTGCTGCGGCACGGCGATGCAAATCATCGCCAGGCAGAACAGTGTGGCCGCGCCGACCAGAGACGCCACTACCGCCATCATCGCGCGCGAACGACGGCGGAACACGGCGCTGAACAGCATCCTGAAGAACATGCCGATGTTAGTCATCGGTTTCCTCCTTCCCAGTTATGTGGGCAAACTCAGCGGCCATGGAGCACCTCCGCGGGCTTGAGGTTCAGAATCGAACGAATCGAAGAGGCGGATGCCAACAGCACGGTGACGGCCAGCAGCACGAACACCAGCACGAACACCATGGGTCGCATGGTGATGCCGGAGCCGAACACCACCTGCCCAATCAGCTGCGCCACACCCGAACCAAGCAGCGCACCCACAATCGCGCCCAGCAACGAAATCGTCGCCGTTTCAGCCATCATCAGGCGGGACACTGCGGCATCGGTGGCACCGAGCGCCTTGAGCAACGCCAGTTCACCGGACCGTTCGCCGATCGAGGCGACCATCAGATTAGCCACGGCCACGGCGGCGGCAATCAGGCTCAGCACTGTCATCAGAATCATCACGGCCTGCGTCTTCTGCAGCACATTGCCTTGCAAAGCGGCCACCTGACGCACCTGCTTGGCCACAGCGCCCGGAATCACCTCTTCAATTTGGTAGGCGATTGAGCTTGGGTAGGCGGTGCAGTACCAGGTCTCCCACTCGTCCTGGCTCAGCACGGACGGGTTCTGCGCAGCCTTACGAGCCAAGTCGTTCTCCGGCGTGGTCAGGGCCTTGACCTCGATCTTGTCCACCGAATCGGGCAAATCGGCCAGCACCTGAGCGATGGAGGATGCGATGTATAGCGAGCCGTTATCCTCGTCACCGGAATCGTAGACGCCGGTGAGCGTGATTTTCTGCTCGTTCTTCTTGCCCGAGATGGTGGTTTTGTTGAGGGTCACGGTGTCGCCGGTTGTTACGCCGAGTTCGGTGGCCAGCGTCTTGCCGATAATGCCCTGGTCGGAATCGTCCTTGGGCCACTTGCCGTCAAGCTGCCACCACGAACGCATGCCCTCGACGCCCACCACGGTAGTCTCGCCGGTGGAGAGCTTCAGGTTCTTGTTGAACCAGGTGCCGACGATCGACGCATTGGTGCCGTTTACGGTGGCGTGAATGTTGAGCTGCGGCGCGAAGTTGGTGATGTTGAACGCCCAGAAAATTGTTTTGATCTTGGCCGCGTCCGATTCCTTCAGAAAGGCCGTCGGATCGCTAGTGGACGCCACACCGCCTGCCTCGGTGTTGTACAGGTCGGAGACGACCGCATCCGCCTTGGGCTGCACGGTGATGTTCGAACCGTAGGTGGACAGCTCGGCGTTGAGCTTGTCGCCCACGTCGAACACGACGCCCAGCATCGACACAGACACCGTCGCCGAAAGACATACGGTAAGCGCGATGAGCAGGCGCCGGCGCAGCTGGCGGGTGAACGATCGAGCGATCATACGCAGAAAGAACATGGTTTTGCCTCCTGCCTTCACTCACTGGAAGTGGGCGCTCAGCGCGTCCAGATCGGTGGTTTGAATGGTGATCTTGCCGTTGCCGGTCTTGTACGGGAACGGAATCGGGTTGCAGCCACCCTTGAAGCCGATGGTCGCCAGGTTGATGGCCACCTCGCACTTCTTGCAGATGATCTTGCCATCCTTTTCGTAATAGCCGGCGTCGCCACAGTTCTCGCAGGCGTCCAGACCGATGCCATACGCACCACCGTTCTTCTTGATGATGATAAAGCGCATGACGGTGCCGTCCTTGGCCTTGTATTCAAAGCGGTGCAGATGGCCGTCCTCAACTTGGCTGAATGGGATGGTGGCCACGCCGTCCTTGAGTGAGTAGGCCTCCGGCGGCGAAAGAGTGATGGTCTGCTGGGTTGCGGCGACGCCGACGGTGAGGGTCAGCGTGACACCAATCATCGCCACGAGGCTCCATACGGCGGAGGCCACGGCACAGCGGCGGAATGCCTTGTGTTTGCGTCCGATGGCTTCGTTCGCACCGGTCAGCGGCATGCGGAAGCCGGCTACCACGGAGGCGACGGCCGGAATCAGGAACACGAATGCCTGCGCCATGATCATCCAGCTGTTGTGGTTGATCGACCATGCGAGGGCCACGAAGGCCGTGTGGCTCATTGGGAAACCGCGCGCCTGCAGAATCTGCATGACACCGGTCAGGTGCTGGATGAAGAGAATCACCATCACCGCGAGGACCGCGGCGGTGAACGAGGCGCGCACTGCGGTGGAGCGCAGCGTGCGGAAGATGGCGGCCACGATAATCGACATGGCCAGCCCCAGCGCGAAGCCGAGTGCGCGCAGCAGCATGTCGGAGGTGAAGATCGGATCGCCGGGCTCCACCCAGATGGTCAGCTGCAGAATAACGTCCGGCAGTGCGTAGAACAGGGTGAGCGCGATGTCGATGGCGGCGATGGCGTTCGCGATGTGCATGATGACCTTGTGCCGCTGCCAATTGGTGGTGATGCGACGTGCGAACACTACGACGATGATGGCGAGGATGTCGGCAATGATCGCGCACCACAGCACCGGATAGTTGACGAATGTGCGCTGGTTGATCACGGCCGAGGCGCGCAGGCTCGCGAACACGATGGCGGCGATCAGGCCAACGATCAGGCCGATGAGACGCCAATGCGCGCTGGCGGGCTTGTCTCGCCCTTCGCCGACCGCGAGCATCACGCTCAGGCACATCACCAGTAATGCGGGGGCCAATGTTCCCGGCATCACTGCCACGAATTGTTCAAGCATTCGCGTCCTTTCTTTGCCTGTTTCTTAGCTCCCCTCCGGGAGGGAAGCTGTCCGTGCAGCGGACTGAGGGGAAATTTTAAGCCGCCCTAAGAATTATCTCCCTAAAGCGGCGTAAAGCCCCCTCTGACGAGGGGGCCATGCTATCGACGAACGAAGATAATCACCACTGACGCGGAGTGTAGTCCCAGTTGTCGAAGGTGACCTCGATCGGCTCGGTCCAGAACTGGTGGTTCTTCACACCGGTCTCCGGGTCGACGTGCAGCATCCAGCCCTTGGAGGCCGGGGACTCGATGGAGAGCTTGAGCTGGTAGGTGCCAGCCTTGTCGAGCTTGACGTTGGCGCCGTAGTGCGGGCCGTCGGAGGCGTTCATCTGCATGAAGGTACCGGAGGTGGCTTTGCCGCCCTCGACCTCCTTGCCGGTGGACTTGTCGATGATGGTGTAGTTCACGGTCAGGTCAGGAACGAAGTCGCCCTTGCCGTAGCCGTAGTCGGTGCCTTCCTGGGAGGCGTGGATGTCGGCTTCCAGGTGGAAGCTCGCATCGGCGGCCTTCAGACCGGAGGAGGCGGGCTCCATGTCGATCGGCTGGAAGTAGACAGCGCCCACGGTCAGCGGGCCGGCAGGCTTATCCTGCTCCTCAGCGGTGCCGGAAGGACCAACCGGGACCTCTTCAAAGCCAGCGGTATCGCTCGGGGCATCAGCCTTGGCTGAATCGTCCTTCTTGGCGGTGTCGGAGGAGCTGGTAGACGCCTTGGTGTCGGAGGCGTTGTTGGACGAACCGCAAGCAGCCATCGAAACAGCCATGGAGCCGGCGAGCAGCACGCCGAGCAGAGCGGCAAGCTTCTTGTTCTTCATCATTTCTCTATATTCCTTTTGTTGTGGTGAATGGATTATTCACGACTTATTTTGTTTTTTAGCTGCGGCGGCACGGGGCGGAATCGCTTCCGTTTCCACGCCGCAAGTGTTGTGTTGTGTTACGCCTGAGCGGCAGCCTCGCTGGCCTTCGCATCCGGGGCGACGGCGAGCTGGGCCTTGGCTTTGCGCTGTTTGATGAATCCGACCGCGAACAGCGCGATGACGGCGATGGCCGCCAACACCTGAGCGATGATGCATTCAACGTACGGGTAGAAGCCAAGCCAATCGTTGGTGGGCATGCCCGGCAAGTAGTTGGCGGGCAGCAGGTCGCCCTCGATCAGCGCATGCACACCGCCGCCGGCAAAAACAACCACCAGTACGGACATGAGGATCGAGGTGACGAGGAAGAACGGGCCAATCGGAATCTTCACGGAGGTGAAGCGAATCACCAGGAAGATAATCACGAGAACCACGGCGGCGGCGAGTGCACCGACCACCATGCCGTGCGTATCCTGGCTCATCGTGTAGATGGACTGGTAGAAGACCACGGTTTCGGCGCCCTCGCGGAACACGGCGAGGAAGCTCAACATGGCGAGCGAGACCACCGTACGGGAAGCCACCTTCTCGCCGGCCTCGACCTGCGAGGAGACGGACGTCACTGCGGCTTCGGTCTTTTCCTTGATGTAGCGGTTCCAGGCCTCGACCGAGGACTTGTTGAGCATCCAGTTGCTGGTCCACAGCAGCATGCACATGGCGATGAGCGCGCACACGCCCTCCATGATCTCCTGCAGCGGGCCGGAGCCACCGAACGCGACCATGAAGATGATTGCCACCACGCCTGCGCCGGCCAGACCGGCGAGCACGCCCACGTAGATCCACTTGGTGAAGCGCTTGTTGCCGGACTTGACGAGGTAGGCCACCACGGCGGCGACCACGAGCAGGGCTTCGAGACCCTCACGGATAAGAATCAGGAATGCTTGGCCGACCGAGCTGGTGATGAACTTGAGGAATCCGCCCTCCTGATCGGCAGCGCCACCGTCGAGCTTGGCGGCATCGGTAGTCAGCATGCTCTTCAGGTCTTCGACGTACTTCTTGACTTCAGAGGTCGACTTGCCGGTGTTCATCGAGGAGCGGCACAGCTTGAACTGGTATTCCACCTGGGAGACGCGGTTGCCACTGATGGCGCTCAGCACGGTCTTCTCGAAACCGAGCTTTTCGTAGTGCTGGTAGTAGGCGTCATTCACAAGCGTGGCGCCCTTGGCAGCGTCGCCGCCTTCATAGGCCTTGTAGGCGTTGTCCAGAATCGGAAGCATCGCGTCTGCGATGTCTTTCCAAGTCTTGGCCGTGTTCTTGGTGCGCTTCTTCTTGGCGTCGAGTTCCTTGCGCTCCTTGGCGATCTGCTTCTGGAGATTCTCGTTGTACTGCTTCGGCTTGGCGAGCTGGGTATTGGCGTCGAGCTGCTGGGCAGTGGCGTCGAGGTCGGCGCTCAGGGCGTCGATTTTTTGGGTGAGCTGATCATCGTTGCCGGCCGTGTAAGAGAGGTTCTGTATGTCTTGGAAAGCCTGCTGCTGGGCGGTCTGCTTATCCGAGCTAATGGTGTCACGCACCACGGCGGTGAAGTTGGAGGCGATGTAGATGGTGTTGTACGCGGACATAAACGCGGACGTGGAACCGGCAGTGTTGCCGGACTTATATTCTTTGGCGCCTTCTTGCAGCTGTGCCTCGATGGCCTTGGACACGTCGGCCCAGGTCGCGTACTCAACGCCGCTGGTGTCCGTCTTATCGGCTGCGGTAACCACCGTGGCCGTTGGCGTATCCGCGAAGGCAGACTGCGGGATGACTGCGGCGGGAAGGAAGGTCGCGGCAATCAATGCGAACAGGAACACGACGGCAGCCATTGCACGCGCCGAAATCGGGGACGACTGCTGATGGGCAGCGTCCACCCGCATCGCGCGCGCGAAGGAATCGTCAACGTGCGTGTCGTGTTCTCGAATTGTGTTCAGTTCAGCGGACTGCGCACAGGCGCGACGAACCATGCTAAACCCTCTCTCACTGCAAATACCTCAATAGCTCAAGACCAACTATGAACTCTATAGAAAAAAATTCTTCAACAACAGTCTTGATTTTCTAGTAGATGTGCGGTATTGAGAGCTGGTTTCGTCATTCAAGAGCCATTAAAATGTCTCACTATTTGAAAGATTGGCGCTCAATGCTGACTGCGATTCCAGCATGTGAGCGGTAACATCCCCTCATATTGTGCGGCTATGCGGCTGTGTGTTTTTTGACTGCACGGCTGTACTGTTGTGCGACTGCGCAGCTCAGCATGAGGCAGACTTCTCATCCACGATGCATTTGCACAGCCAAAAGACGAGAGACGCGAGCGACAAAGCTGTCCGCTCACCAAAAATCGGAGGCGGAGGATACGAGATTCGAACTCACGCCACGCCGAGTATGCACTTATCCGAGACCTGTGGTAGTTTATTCGAGTTGCCTACTGAGCACGGTTTCACCGAGCATAGTACGGCATGGAGGATTCGCCTAGTGGTCTATGGCGCACGCTTGGAAAGCGTGTTGGTGTAACAGCCTCACGAGTTCGAATCTCGTATCCTCCGCCCGGATTTGAACCCCGGAAACCGTTGGAATCATTCGGTTTCCGGGGTTTCGCTTTGATTCCCCCCGATTGCCGGTTCCCTCCAGGTACCCTCCGTTTGGGCACCTCCGGCCCCCGACCCGCCGCGCGTGTCACATATCGGAACCGACGATTCCGAAAACGCCTTCGAGCCTTCGCCTGCCGTGTATTCGTCATCGAAGTCCGACCGCGCCCCATGTGTCCCGTCAGTGGGCCGATTCGAATCCCTTCATGTTCTCCGCGCAGTTTTTTCGTTTTGGTTCGCAATAATCCCAGCCTCCGTATCGCAAGCGCATCGCAGCGAATACCGGTCGGCCCAGCGCGAAGGTTCCCCCTGACCCCCTCCGATAAACGCCACACGAACGCATACGGGTGCCACGAAAGTCCATTCGAACCGTCAATCAACTCCTTGATGCATAGACAGGAAGCCAAGGAACGTTCGTGGAGAACAGGCGCAAGGGTGACAACAAGCCTATCAGACAGACCACGAAGGACAAGTACGCCCAGTAGCAAGCGCGATATCGAAGTGCCCGCGCCCTTGGCCGGCAAGATTCGAGAACATCTCGTCACCTATGTGGACAAGAAACCGACCGCACTGCTGTTCACCGGCGTCCGCACTCGCGGCACAATAGGGGATTATGACTGATGCTGAAAACACCAAACCCGAACTCCCCGAGAACGTTCGCGTCCGCTTCTGCCCGTCTCCGACTGGCACTCCGCACGTCGGCATGATTCGCACCGCCGAGATTCGACCGGGGAAAACAAAAAACCCTCGCGAATCCGCGAGGGTCATTGGCTGGGGTGCCTGGACTCGAACCAAGAATGGCTGAACCAGAATCAGCTGTGTTGCCAATTACACCACACCCCAATTTGGCTTGGCGTAGCAACTCCGAAGAGTTGTTCGTCGTACCCCCAACCGGATTTGAACCGGTGTTGGCGCCGTGAGAGGGCGTAGTCCTAGACCGCTAGACGATGGGGGCATATTCAGTTTTCACTGGTTGCGAGGCGAACCGCGCAACAGATGAATACTGTACGCGAGGATACAGATCACCGCAACTCCCGGCGTGTCGCACTATGCATTAGCCGAACCCACCCGCATCTAGTTACATCATCATCGGCCAAAATGCACAGCAGAGGTCTCTCAGCTCATTCATTAGGTAGATTGGCCATTCATTTGGTAGGTGGCGCTCAAGCCACATCCACAGAAACCTGCCATTCCAATGACCGGCGTGACGGAGCATCTACCAAGTGAATGGCCAATCTACCTAATGAATGCATGCGCTCGGCATTTCGAGTCACAACGGCAGCACAGGCATTGCTTGGAGTATGCGAAGGCGGGCATCTGCGTGGACAGATGCCCGCCTTTGACTCTCCCTAGAGAAGAAGTCACAGGTGCGCGCGCAGGCCCTTCAGGCGGGCGACGGTCAGCGGCTTGCCGACGATCTCCATGGACTCGAAGAGCGGCGGGGAAACTCGGCGGCCGGACATGGCCACACGGACCGGACCGAAGGCCAGGCGCGGCTTATATCCGCCGTCCTCAACCAGCGTCTTGTTGAGCAGCTCGTGCAGGGAATCGGTCTTCCAATCGGCCTCATCCACACCTTCCAGCGCGGCGATGGCGGCGTCCAGCACTTCTCCGGCGGAATCCTTGAGCTGCTTCTTGGCATCATCCGCAGGCTCCAGATATTCCTCGGTGGACAGCAGGGATCCGACCATGCCGGCAACCTCGCCCAGCAGCCGCACACGCGGCTGAACCAGCGGGGCAGCGGCGGTCAGAATCTCTTGCTCGCGGGCAGTCAGCGCGTCCCAGTTATCCGCGGAAACCACACCATCACGGTGCAGGTACGGCACAGAGCGGCGCAGGAAGTCCTCGGGCTCAAGCATGCGGATGTGCTCAGCGTTGATGGAGATGGCCTTGTCGATGTCGAAGCGGGCCGGGTTGGCCTTCACGTCGCGCACGTCGAACTTGGCGATCATCTCGTCCATGGAGAACACGTCGCGATCCGGCGCAATCGACCAGCCGAGCAGGGCCAGGTAGTTGAGCAGGCCCTCGCGGATGAAGCCGTTGTCGCGGTGGTTGAACAGGTTGGATTCCGGATCGCGCTTGGAGAGCTTCTTGTTGCCCTGGCCCATCACGTACGGCATGTGGCCGAACAACGGCATTTCTTTGGCGATGCCCAGTTCCATGAGGTAGCGGTACAGCACAATCTGACGCGGGGTGGAGCTCAGCAGATCCTCGCCGCGCAGCACCACGTTGATTTCCATGAGTGCGTCATCAACCGGGTTGGTCAGCGTGTACAGCGGGTCGCCGTTCGGGCGCACGATCACGTAGTCCGGCACGGAACCGGCCTTGAATTCGATGGTGCCACGGATCAGATCGTCAAAAGCGATGTCCTCGTCGGGCATGCGCAGACGCAGCGCCGGCTTGCGACCTTCGGCACGGAAAGCGGCCTTCTGCTCGTCGGTCAGGTTGCGGTCGTAACCGTCGTAGCCGAACTCGGCCGGGCGGCCAGCGGCAAGGTTGCGCTCCTTGATCTCCTCAGGAGTGGAGAAGGACTCGTAGGCGTAGCCGGCGGCCAGCAGCTTGGCGGCCACGTCCTTGTAGATGCCGGTGCGCTCGGACTGGCGGTACGGGCCGTGGGGGCCGCCCACGTCGATGCCCTCATCCCAGTCGATGCCCAGCCAACGCAGGGATTCTAGAATCTGGTTGTAGCTTTCCTCGCTGTCGCGCACGGCGTCGGTGTCTTCGATACGGAAGACCAGCTTGCCGCCGGTGGCGCGAGCCTCCGCCCAGTTGAACAGGGCGGTGCGAATCATGCCGACGTGCGGGGTGCCAGTCGGAGACGGGCAGAAGCGGACGCGAACGTTCTCGGGGAGTTCGGGTTTGGTGTTTTCAGCATCAGTCATAGTCCCCTATTGTGCCGCGCGCGCCGGACGCGCCACCCTTGGAATCAGCAGGACAGACTCACGAAGAGCAGATCCCAGTCTTGGGACTCGCTCTCACGGGATTCGTGAAGGTCGACGTTGACGTCAGTGTCAGCGTAATCGCGGTTCATTGGTGTTCCTTACGTCTTATTGTTGGTATTCATTGCGCCGAGAACTTCGCTTGCCCGCCAGCTCCGTCCCTGCAGCCGTACGCAAATCTTGTCTTACAGTAACACGACCAAACAGAAACGGTCATCATCATTCGACATCAATTTGATAACAAATCACGCTATATCGCCAAGACTGTCCACATTCAGACAACATTCATTGTTCCTGTTGGGTTTTTCATAAAAAACTGGAAAAATGAGAGACGACGAGTCTCATCTTGTGAAAGGGGTATCAATGACCGATCCCGACAATGGTGCGCCCGCGCCGCAGTATCCTGCGTCCAACGGCACGCCTGACGCCAATAATCCAGCCGAGCCGAATACCGCGGCGCCGCAGTACGGAGCTCCCGCACCCGCATATGGACAGCTCTCCGGCAACCCTTACGGACAGCCCGCATATGGACAGGAGCAGCCGACGCAACCCAACCCGGCATACAGCCAGCCTCACGGCCAACCAGCCGGCGCGCAATCGGCTCCCGCCTACGGCCAACCTGCGTATGGCCAGCCCAATGGCAATCCCTACGGTCAGCCCGATGGCGCATACGGCCAAGTGCCGCCCACCTACAACGCTTACCCCGCGTCCGCAGCCGCCACAGACACCAACGCGGTTCCGCTGAACAAGCCCTACTACGGATGCTCCTTCCAGGAGGCATTCCTGCGTTTTTGGAAGAAGTACGTGGTGTTCAGGGGCCGCGCATCCCGCAGCGAATTCTGGTGGTGGATGCTGGCCAGCTTTGCCATTCAAGTCGTGCTGTCAACCCTCGTGGATGCCTCCAATGACCACCTGTCATTCCTCTCTTCGCTGTGGAGCCTGGCCATACTCGTCCCGAGCATCGCACTATCCGTTCGCCGTCTCCACGACATCAACAAGCCCGGCTGGTGGCTTGCCATCTTCTATGGAGCCGTGTTTGCTGGCGCAATCCTCATGATTGTTGGCGGCGGCGCTGCACTCTTCGGCGTCCTCAGAGTCTGGGGAAGCCCCTCTGACAGCGGCTACTATGCCACAGCCGCAGCGGGTAGCCTTGGCATCCTGTTCGTCGGCGCGATAATCGCGGCCGCAGCGGGCATTGTCTACATTGTGTTCATGACGCTACCCAGCAAGCCGGAAGGCGCGCGTTTTGACGACGATTTCGCCGCAGCCGTCCCTTATGGCGCTCCGAACGGCTACGCTCAGGCCGCGCCGGGCTATGGCGACCCGAATGCCGCGCCTTACGGGCAGGCCGCACCGACCGCACCGGCTTATAATCCGTATGCCCAGCAGACTGCTCAGCCTGTACCGGGCCGCGACCCGTACGCGCAGTCGACTGCACCGGCCGCACCGACCGCTTACGGTCAGCCGGCTCCCACTGCGCCCGACTACAGCCAGCCCGCGACACCTGCCACCTACACGCAGCCCGCTGCCGCACAAACCCCTGACTATGGTCAGCCGGCGGCTCCCGCTTCTAACTACGGGCAGCCCGCCACGCCAGCTCCTACCGCCGAGCCGGCTGTCGCACCGGATGATTCAACCATCCCGGCTTCCGACAACGAGGACGACGGCCAGAAGCCGTGGCAAGGTCAGTGACATTACGATAAGGCAGCCCGGTCAAACCGGTCTTCCCACTGAAAAACCGCACCCCCAATCGTTAGGCTGAAAAAATACAGATATCAGGATTGAGGATGCGGTTTTCTCGTATGCATTGCTTTACAACCGCACGAACACGGTCGGAGCTCCAGAAGGCAGCGTGGCGGCAAGGTTCGGTTCGCCATCGGCGGAGAGACGGAAAATGGCCACATTATTTGAGGCCTCATTGGCGGCAAGCAGTAGATTGCCAATCGCCAATAAGTGACGCGGACGGCTCCCGGCACAATCAATGCCACGGCCACGCCAACCAGGAACATCCGGCTCGTCAAGCCGGGTAAGCCGCTTGCCATCCCACAACAACGTCACGATGCGTTCGGAACCACGCAGCCCCACATACGCCAACCCAGCGATGCCCTCGCTGGCTGCCACGGCACCCGCGTTCCCCTGCAGTGCATTCCATGGCACAAACGCCAGCGAAGCCGCCTGATCCGGCTTCGGCAGCGGCCCATGCCCCTCACCGCGTAGCATCTGTGCGACTTCGAGGATTACACCGGATTCCGTTACCGGATGCACGCAAACGTACCCGTCGGCGTAGTCGGCGGTGATGAGGCGACCCTGACCTTCGTCGTCGCGCACAAACACCACATGAGTGACGGCATGACCCGGCGTGGGTACGCGGGACAGCTCCACAAGCCGCAATGAGTCGCCCGCCCCCTCGACGCGAAATGACGCTATCTCATTGGTGTCTTCCAACACCGCATACAGCACCTGGCTGCCGTCCGCAGCGGTATGAAGCTCCATCCATGTGGGCGATGGCACGTCAGCAAGCAGCCTTCCACGGCTAAGCAGTGCGGCATCGTCGCTGTCATTGCTGGCATTGCCGCCGGCTTTCAAGATCAATTGTTCGATGCCCGGACATGCCGCATTGCGCAACTCGCCGAACCCACCAACCACAATATCCATAATTCCCCCCTGATTTATAAGGGTTCACGGCATCTTGCGACACCGATTGGGCATGAAGAAACGATTCGACAACGAATAGTTCACCCATAACGGTTACCAGCACAAAGATTTCTCGCAGTAATCCTTGATCTCGAGAAATCGTTGCGCTAAGGCATCGCCAACGCGAAGATTTCCCCAAAGAGCTGGGAAATACCGCTTACAACTCCACGGTTTCCTTGTTGGGGTCGTCCTTGATGTGTGCGAACTTGGCGGCCAGGGCCTCCTTGTTGCGCTTTTCATCCTCTTCCTTGGCTTGGCGCTTGGCCTCGTCCGGGTTCCAGAGCACGTCTTCGCGGTGCTTGTCCCATTCGGCTTGAGCCAGCGGGGCGATGAACTCGGCGGTAGCGGCCAAAGAGTCGGCGCCAGAGGTATTGGCGCGGGCTTCAATCAGATCAAGAATCTGCTTGTCAGTCAGGCAGATGCGCGGCACCGAGCACTGCTCGCGCAGTTCGTTGACGTAGAGCAGAATCGGCAGAACCTTGGCGGCTGCACTGGCGGCAACACTGTCTGCGGCGTCTGCTGAATCATCGACCGAAACACCATCAGCGGAACCGGAAATATCGGCGGCATCCCCAGCCACCACACCCAGCAACGCATCGCACACGGCGAGCGCGGTGGCGAATCGAACAGCCACATCAGCAGGCTCAGCGGACGTGGCCAGGCGACCATCGGCCTCAGCGTCAGCCTCAACCTGTGCTTCCACAGCGGCGATCGCTTCCTTCACTGATTCCGCCGTTTCGGAATCCCAATCAATACCCAAGGCGTTGGCCGCCTCGATAATCAGCTCTGCATCGCCGGATTCGGCGTAACCGGTCATCGTATCGTAGGCGTCATTGGCAGCGAGTAGGGCGTCGACGATATTCTGCGGGCGGCCGGGAATCTCATCGGCGCCCTCATAGACGAACTCAGCGTCCGGCACAGTGACGTCTTCACCGGTCAGAATTCGCGCGAACGCACGGGTGATGCGCACCTGCAGATTCTCCGCATACTTGGCGTCGTTGTCCATCTGCATAGCCTCGATCAACGGCCATAAAGCAATCAGCCCCGAGCCCACTTCAGCGGCCTTGGCCACCGCCGGCAATGCTGCGACCTGTGCGATTGCCTCACGATTCAGTTCGATAGTCATCCGTGCTCCTTTGCGTCCACCACTCGATTGTACGCGCTTACTTGGCTCCCTCCTCGAGGGGAGCTGGCGGCGAAGCCGTCTGAGAGAAGTTCGGTTGCGCGACTCAGGCTCCCCTCAGTCTCGCCTCGCGAGCCAACTCGACAGCAATTGTGGACGGGCTACGCCCGCGCCTCAATAGCTCGCCTACAAACAGTCCACCGGACTGTTTGCTTCACGGCTCAGTCTCAGAGAAGGAAGCCAAGGTTGTATGACACCAGTCTGCCGTTACTTGACGTTGGCCGCTGGGTCAACATACGTGATTGACATCACACGGCCGGTTTCGTTGTCGTACGTCACCGAGGTCACGGAGGCAAGCGCCGTGTGGCGCAGGAACATCCAGTGCTCCGGGTGGCCAGTCTCCAGATAGTGTCGGTAGCTGAAAATCGGCGACTCGTGGCTGACCACCACGATCTGCTCGCCGGGGTGCTGGGCGACCTTCTCTCGCGCGAAGTCATCCATGCGCTGGGCGATGTGCTGGTATGACTCGCCCCAGCTGGGCTTGTACAGGTTGGTGACGAGCTTCCAGTTGCCGTTCTTCCACAAGGCACCCTCGCCATGGCCGATCCGCTTGCCGCGGAACTCGTTACCCGCTTCAATCACCCGTTCATCGGTGGCGAGGGTGAGCGGAGCTTCGCCGCGAGCTTCGCGCACCGGGTTCAGGGCATCGAGAATCGCGCCGGCGGTCTCACGTGTGCGGTCGAGCGGCGATGAATACACGGCGGCAATCGTGTTGGTTTGGGGGTTCTTGGCCAGATAGGCGGCAGTGGCCTGGGCCATGCGCCGGCCAAGATCGGAAAGATGGAAATCGGGGAGACGCTCATAGAGCAGATGGTCGGGGTTGTACACCTTGCCGTGCCGGACGAAATGAATGGTGGTTGCGCTCATGAGCCGTCTTTCTGGTCCTTGCCCCAATGGGCGTGAAAACGTTGTTCTGATATCTCCAATCTACCGCGTGTCGCACCCCATCAAACGATTAAATTGTCCGTGACGCAAATATGCGCGTGGAACACGCGACGCAAACTTTGCGCGACCATGGACAACACATCATTCGATGAGGGCTTCACTGGCAACGCCACGCCAGCGGGGGACATCCAATCGGGAGCGGAAAGGAGCGTAGTGCTGTTATGTCCAATAACTCGTCCAACTCGAACACGAATACCGTTATGGCCGGCATCAAGGAAGTAGGCCACAAGGTTTTTGGTGGATATGCGGAGTTGCTGCGCATTCCCCACACCGCCCGCTATTCGATTGGCTCGGTCATCGCCTGCATGCCGTTCCCGATGGTCGGCATGACCATCACCATTTCCGTACAGCATTACTACGGCAACTATTCACTGGCCGGCATGCTCACCGCCATCCAGGCGATCGCACTGGCCATCTCCACGCCACTGCTCGGCAAGCTCACCGATAAGTTCGGCCAGCGGCAGGTTTCGATTCCGACGATCATCGTGTGGATCGTGGCCGCCATCGCGCTGACCACATCCATCACCAACCGCGCGCCGGAATGGGTGCTGTACTGCCTGACGCCGTTCCTGGCTGCCATCCCGCCGTGGGGCGCGATGAGCCGCGCGCGTTGGACCAAGATCTTGAAGGGCGATCAGGAGCGTACCAACCGTGCGCTCTCCCTGTGCGGCGTGCTGGACGAATGCATGTGGGTGATCGGCAATCCGCTGGCATCCACGCTGGCCGTGATTTCCGGTCTGCTGGCTTTCTCGTTCACCGGCATGTGCGTGGTGGTGGGCGCGCTGATGTTCCTCACCGAGCTGACCACCGAGCCGCCGTCGCAGACTGCATTGGCACGGGCTGAGGGTATTTCCCGTAAGGAATACCGCGAGCGCGAGGCCGCTCGAGCCGAAGCATTGAAAGCGGAGACCGCGGCCGAAGAAACCCGTCGCCGTCTTGAGCGCGAAGGCGTAACCGACCAAGCCGTAATCGATAAGGAGATCACCCAGGCGGTTGCCGACGCGCGTTCCGGCAAGAAGGCGTCCATCTGGGGGCCGGGCTTGATTGCCGTGTGCGTCACGTGGTTTGGATTGGGCGCGTTCCAGTCGGCCACCGGTATTTCCATTATCGCGTTTGCCACCGAGTCGAACATGAAGCAGTACACGGGCTTTGTGTTCGCCTGCTTCTCCATCAGCTCGCTGATGGGTGCTCTGGTGTACGGCGCGAAAAACTGGTCGATTGCCCTATGGAAGCGTTTCTACTTCTGCCTGGCCGTGGTGAACATCGGTATCAGCACGTTCCTGTTCGCCAAGCATTTGTGGGTCATCATGATCATCTACCTGATCATCGGTGTATGTCAGGCTCCAACGTGGATTAATGGCAACCAGCTCATGCTGCACTTGGTGCCGCCCTCGCGTTTGACCGAGGGTATGGCGTGGATGGGCGCGATGAATTCCATCGGCTCCTCTGCCGGGTCGGCCATTGCCGGCCAGTTCATCGACCGCATGGGTTCGCACGGCGGCTTCATGGTGGTCACCACTTTGGCCTTGGCTTCGCTGGTGATTGCCTTGATCGGCTTCAAGCAGATCAAGGGCTCCACCGAACAGCCAACACTCACCGAAGTGAGTGTGTGACATATAGCCAAGTCCCCTCTGACGATTGAGATGATTTCATCTCAATCCCAATCCCAATCAGCTTCATCAGCTCCCAGTAACACCCTAGCTACCAGCAGCGTCAGAAATTCAGGAAATTTGCCCACTCGTCCTAGATTTCTGTCACTGGCCCGAACTCAGCGTCAGAAATCTAGGAATTAGGGGTGATTTCCTAAAATACCGACGATAACAACGACTCAGCGTCAGAATTTCAGGACGAAGCCATTCTTTTCCTGAAATTCTGACGCTGAGATGTGGCTTATCACCGCCCATTAGCAGTTGAACCACGGAAAGAGACGAAAATACGCCTTACTTCGGCCAGCCTTTGGGGGTGTGCTCCAAGGACCACTCGCCAAGCTTATGAGAGAAGCTGCTCTGCCACTTGGCTTCCAGCTCCTCGGCGGTCAGACGGTTTTCGGCGGACTTCAGACGATTCATCGCGTTGGTGTGTATATCGTCAAGCAGCCATTTACGAATCAGGAAGTTCCACACCATCACCACGGCGGTGGCCACCAGCTTGCCCACGTTGGTGCGCAGCAGGTATTCGGCGTGCTGCGAGACGAAAGCGTCGTGGTTCATACCGTAGGTGGAAATCCAGATGATGGCGTCGTTCATGAACAGACCGACTACGGCACCCGCCACGAAGATAACGATCTCCATCCATCGCGCCATATCGTCACGATGCTTGAACACGAACTTCATACTCGCCAGATAGTTGAAAATCAGGGAGATGATGAAAGAGATGGTGGCAGCCAACACGTTGTGCATGTGGAATACGCCCACCAGCAGGTTGAGGATACCCCAGTCAATCACAAAGGCGATAACGCCTACAATGCCGAACTTCATCAGCTGTTCAATCAGTTTTCTCACAGAGGGTATTCAACACTATTGGTCTGACCGTGGGGTGCGAATTGGCCAGAAAGTCCAATAATCTCCGCAATTGGAGATGCTCCCCCCTCAGAGAGGAGATCCAATCATAAGCAACATGGAACCGATACGAGGCGCAGGCAATCTTATGGAGGAAATCAAGGCAGTGCATAACGACGGGCACCAAAGATAGACTGGAGACGAACCAAATCAAGGAGGAATCCATGCCTGTTATTCACACTCACGTGTCCGTATCCACCACGCCTGAGCAGCGCGAGGCACTGAAGGCCGCATATGGCAGGGCAATCACCGCTGTGCCGGGCAAGTCCGAAGGCTGGCTGATGTGCCCGTTTGAGGACAATATGCCGATTTACTTTGGCGGCAGCGACGACCAGCCGGCCGCCTACGTGGAGGTCAACGTGTTTGGCCGTTCCGTGCCGAGCTCTGCCTGGGAGAAGCTGACACAAGACATCATGGCCGCATTGAACTCTACGCTTGGCGTCCCCGAGGACCGCACTTACATCCGTTACACCGCCACCACCGACTGGGGCTGGAACGGCGGCAACTTCTAGTTGTTATATCTTGCCCCCGGAGGGGGAGTTGTCGAACGCAGTGAGACTGAGGGGGAGTGGTTTGCCATGGCACTCCCCCCCCCCCAGTCAGCTTCACTGCCAACTCGTCCGCAGATTACTGGCTCACTGTCGTTTGCCTTTCTGCTACAAACAGCCCCACCAGGCTGTTTGCTTAACGTCTCAACCTCAAAGCGAGGATTCGAGACATGAAAAGCCCGCCGCTGGCGGGCTTTCTGCATTTCAAGGGGCTGATTTCCAACATTCAGAAACTCTACTAGCGCTTCAAGGGGCTGCTAATACAAGAAACCCGGAGTATGACCATTGAAATTGCAACGGTCATACTCCGGGTTTCGCAATCGAAGAGCCCCTCGAAACGCAGATAGACCTCCGGAAAACCGGAAATCAGCCCCTCGAAGGCAAGTTACTGCGGTTCAAGCTCAATCACACGATCTTGGGCATGGGGGTGGTGAGGCTGGTGGTCAGGTTGACGTGGACCAGACCGGCGCCGGCGTGCACTTCGACCTTCTTCAGGGTCACGGTGCGTTCGGCCTCCGGAGCGCGATCGTTGTCGGTCATGGTCGCAGGGGACTTGACCGCCACGAAGGCCAAATCATCCAGCGAGATACCAGCAGACTGGCACAGTTCCATGGCCTCGGCCATGGACTCGGTGAAGCCCGGCTTGTAGATCACGCGATCGGCCGGAACACCATAGGCGTTCTCGGCTACCCACTTGGCGTTCTCCGTCAGGGCCATGCCCTTATGCGAGCGCGGCTCAGCCGGCATGGAGCCGTTCTCAAGCGCATCGATAAAACCATCAAGCTGCGGAGCCAGCGCCTCGCCGCCATCGCGGAACAGGTTGCCGATGATCGGCGTGCGGAAGCCCAGCTCGTCGGCGGTGGCCTTCAGGGACGGAACCTGATCGTCCTCGCCTTCCCACAGGTTGATGAGCGGGAAGGTCGGAATGTCCAGGTTCTCCAGGCGCTGCACGTGGAACGGGTAGCGCCAAGCCAGCTCGGGATCATCGCGCCAGGTGGAGGCACGAGTCACCACAATCGCGGCGGACGGCCACTGCGCACCGAATTCGCGGCACGCGATATCCAGCCACTTCTGGGCGCCGGCGTCGGTGCCATAACCGGCCTCAACGACGACCACATCATGCAGGGCGCAAGCCATCTCCACGGAGACCAACGTCGGAATGCCGATGGACACGTTGGCAAACGGGCCGCCGTGCACGTACACCGGGGAACCGTTCACGGTCTCGGTCTTGGCGGGCTTGACCGCATCGGCCAGAATGCCGGTGATGCGCCACAGGTCCACGAACTCGCCGAAGGTCACGGCCTGGCCATCCTTGGTGCCGGCGATCATCTTGGACACGCGCTCGGCAATCTCGTCCATGGAACGGGAGAGCACCACAATCTGCATGAGCTCGGAGGTGGGGGTGAGCACCGTCTTCTCCGCCACGTTGCCCTTGCCGTAATCCACAGCGATGGAACGCAGGGAACGGCTCGGCACTTCGGAGACGCGCGGCACGAGAACCGTGTCGAGCTTGCCCTCATCCACGGCCTTCTCAGCAAAGGAGACGAGCAAGTTCTGGGCCGCCTCGATGGCGCCCATCTCACCGCACAGACCCCAGTCGATGAGCTCGGGGTGGGTCAGGGAGGCCTTGCCGCCACCGGAGGCACCGCCCTTGGAACCGGCTGCAGTGATGCCCATACTCGGCTGGCGCAGCACGGCGGCCGCGTCGATACCGCGCTTGTTCAGGGCGTCAATAAGGGCGATGGTCGTGGTGGTCTTGCCCTCACCGCGCGAGGCCTTGAGCGGCGTATCGGCGGTGACAAGGATCACCTTGCCGTGCTTGCGCGGAGCGTCGGGGTTCTCGGCCAGGTACTTCATGTAGCCGAATGCGTCGATTTTCTGTACCAAGCCGTATTGGCTGGTGAAGTCTTCGATGGTGGTCATATAAAGCCTTTCTGTGTGTGGTGGGGCGGCTGTCGCCGCCTCTTCGCCTAAAAACAGCCCACTGGGCTGTTTTCTTAACGACTCAGCCTCCCACAGCGGGAGGCAAGTCAAGACTAAAAGTCGGACATGTGGAAGCCGTTCTTCATTTCCATGCTGCGAGTGTACAGCACGGAGTCAAGCAGCTTGTCGGTTTCTTCCTTGAGCTGGTCGGCCATGGTCTGGTTGGCGGCGGCAAGGATCTCGCGCACCTCGGGATTGCGCAGTGCGGCGATGATCTCATCCGGCTCCATCGGCTGCACGTCACCATCCACGTTGTCGGCCTCGAACTCCTCCTCCGCGGCGGACTGGGCGGCTTCCTCGGCCGCGGTCAGGCCAAGGCGCGCAATCTGCTCATCGGTGGCGGCCACCAGACGGTGACCCATCGCACCGGTCTTCTCCTGGTAACGCTCGACGGCGTTGGAGGTGGATCGGAAGGCACCGTCGCACAGGGCGGCGATGATGCGGTTGACCCAGTAGAAGTTCTCGGAGGTCACGCGGGTGGTGGTGTCTTCGAGGTAGGCCGGCGTCACATCCACGTTCGGGAAGAACGGCACCAGCGTATTGAACGGGTTGGAACCGTAAGCGATCCACTGCACGGCACGGGAGGCCTGCGGACGGTACGGGCGAATCTGCATCACCGAAAGCTGGCTCTGGCGGTTGATGCCGATCGGACGGTACATGTGGCGTGTGCGCTCATCACCAAGCTGACCATACGGGTCGAACGGCGTGCCCTGATAGTGCGAGCTCAGCACGTACTTGATGTCCTCGATGGTCACCTTGCGCTCAGGCTGGCGAGCCCACGGGATGTCATCGGAAGTGGGCTTGTGATCGGCGTCCGGGCCGTCCCACACCTCGTCATACGGGTTGAGGAAACGCTGCATGTACCAGGCGCGCGGGGTGTTGTACACGTGGTCGGAGTCGGAATGGGAGCCGAAGGCGTCGCGCGGGTTGAACGGCGTGGTGTTCTCCACGGCGAGGTCGAGATGGTTGGTCTCGATGAATTCGGCCAAGTCGGCGGAGCACATGTGCTCGTTCTGCTCGCCCAAAGCGTCCTCAAGGTCGAATTCGTCGATACCGAGCTGGTTCGGCATGGTCACGTAGGCCTCGTCCGGCACGCGCTTGGCGATCCAATGATGGCCGCCCACGGTTTCCAGCCACCAGATCTCGTTGGAATCGGAGAAGGCGACGCCGTTCATCTCGTAAGTGCCGAACTCCTCGAGCAGTGAGCCGAGGCGGGCCACGCCCTCGCGCGCGGTCTTGACGTACGGCAGCACGATGGTCAGGAAGTCCTCTTCACCGATGCCGCCGGGAACCTCGGGCTCGTTGCCCTTGGCCGGCACATATTCCACGAACGGGTCGGCGCCGAGCACGCGCTCGTTGGTGGTCAGGGTCTCGGTGGCGCTCATCGCCACGTTCGCCTCGTTGACGCCGGCCTCGCCCCAAATACCTTCCTTCAGGTCCGCATTCGGCACGGCGGTGTACTGCAGCGGGTCGTCCGGCAGGGTGATAGTCAGGTGAGAGATCACCGACTTATACTCACGCGGCTGTTCACTTGGTTTGACGACGATGAATCGCTTGGGATTGAACTCGCCGTTCGCGGAATCCTCGTTGCGGGCGATGATGGTCGAGCCGTCGTAGCTCGCGTCTTTGCCTACCAGAATCGTGGTGCAGGCCATAGTGTGATGGTGTCCTTTCTTTGTTGTGGTCACGCTCCCGCTGGCGGGAGCTGAACGACGAAGTCGGACTGAAGGAGGTTTTGTACTGACCCACCCCCAGTCAGTGATGCTGACAGCCCCCGCCTGCGGGGCTCATGTGGCTCATGCCTTGCCGGTCAGGAAGATGCCGTCGGTGTCGGGCGTCTCGCCGCTGGCACGCAGCGCGTGCAGCAGTTCGTTGAGCCAGAATCCCTGATTCAATCCGGGAAGCGGCTTCTTGGTGGCCCACACCTGCAGATAATACTCATGGTCCTTGTCCGGCGGCTGCGGTCCGTTGTACCGCATAATCACCGACGGGTCAGTGCTACGACCCAGGAACTTGGAGGCCGAGGAGTTGCGCCCCTGCACGGTCTCCGGAATCATGGCTGGCAGCTGGCGGGAGAAGTCCGGCGGAATGGCCAGAGCATGTGAGTCGTTGAAGTCGTACATCAGCGCGCCGATGGGAAGGTTGGCCACGGACCAGTGAATCCACTCGAAACCGCAGACCGGAATCGAATCCGGATCCACGAACTCCCAGTGCAGGTAACGAGCTTCGGGGTTCACATCATCGATGTAGAACGGGAAGGAGACCACAGGCACGCCACCATTGAAATATTCAGGGGCCGCGGCCTTGGCGAAATCGTCCGGAATGACGGTGAAATCGGCGGAAATCTTCATATCCACCAGTGTATCGCGAGCCATGTTGCAGATTTCAGTCTGCGGCAACTAAAAAACGCCATCACAATACATGGTGATAGCCAAACACGACTGAGGGCCTCCCCTCGACGGAAGGGAAGCCCTGGAATACCGAAAATGCCTTGCTTCCCATCCTCAAAGAGATAGAAAACAAGGCATCTTCCCGATTATTTAGCCGATTGCTCGGCCACGGTCACTCGGCCGGAGTGTAGAAGTCGCCGTTGAGGGCCTTGGCGGCCTTCTCCTGCGCTTCCTCCAGCGTCCAGTTGGCGAGCTCGGCGCGCACATCATCCAGAGCCACCGGGGTCATGGACAGCGAGTTGACGCCGATGCCTGCAAGCACCACGGCCAAATCCGGATCGGCGGCAGCCTCACCGCACACGCCCACCGGCATGCCGTGCGCGTTGCCGGCGTCGGCGATGAGCTTGATGGCGCGCAGCACCGCCGGGTGCCATGCGGTCTGGTAGTTGGCGACCGAGCCGAGCGTACGGTCGGCGGCCAGCGTGTACTGGGTCAGATCGTTGGTGCCGATCGAAACGAAGTCGGCCACCTCGGCCACCTTGTCTGCCATAAGCGCGATGGACGGCACCTCGGCCATCACACCGACCTTCTTCAGACCAAAGGACTTGCCGAGCTTGACGAAGTAATCGGCCTCATGCTCGTCAGCGACCATCGGGGCCATGACCCACAGGTCGGCCTCGGTCTGGGCATCGGCGGCGGCGAGCGCCTTGAGCTGGCCTTCGAGCACGTTCATGTGAGACTTCAGCGTGCGCAGACCACGCAGGCCGAGGGCGGGGTTCGGCTCGTCTTCCGGGGTGAGGAACGGCAGCGGTTTATCCGCGCCGGCGTCCAGCATACGGATCACGACCTTCTTGCCGGGGAAGCGGCTCAGCAGCTCGGCGTAGGCCTTGGTCTGCTCTTCCACACTCGGCGGCTCGGAGTTGCCGATAAACAGGAACTCGGAACGGAACAGGCCCACGCCTTCGGCGCCATACTCAAGGGCTGGATCGGCGTCGGCGGGCTTACCCACGTTGGCGAGCAGCGGAATGCGGTGGCCGTCCTTGGTGGCGCCCGGCTTGCCGCGCAGCTCCTTGGCCTTGGCGGCGTGAGCCTTGGCGGCCTCGGCATCCTCGATCTCAGCAGCGGTCGGGTTGGCAACCACCACGCCCTTGGCGGCGTTGACGATGACCTGCTCACCATTGGTCAGGTTCTCGGCTTCAGCGGCGGAGACCACGGCCACGATGCCGCGAGCGCGGGCCAGAATGGCGGTGTGCGAAGTGGGGCCGCCCTGCGAAGTGACGATGGCCAGCACCTTGTTCAGGTCGATTGCGGCGGTGTCCGCGGGGGAAAGATCCTCGGCCACCAGCACGAACGGGGTCTCGCTTTCCGGAATGCCGGGAGCAGGCACGCCCATCAGGTCGGCGATCACGCGCTGGCCCACATCGTGCAGATCGGCGGCACGCTCGGCCTGGTATCCGCCGATGGCGCGGAACATATCCTCAACTGCGGCGAAGCCTTCCAGCACGGCGCGCTCTGCGGTCTTACCGCCGTTGATCAGCGAGGTGATGCTGGCCGCCAGCGAGGGGTCGGACGCGAACATGGAGATGGCCTGCAGAATCGGGGCGGCCTTCTTGGCGCCTTCGTCGCCGTTAGCCGCTTCTTCGGCACGACGGCTCAGGTCGGCATTCACCACGGCCAGCGACTTAGTGACGCGGTCGATCTCTCCCTGCGCCGGCACGGTATCGGCACGGGGCGCGTCGGAAGGCTCCGGCAGCGGGGCCGCCATACGAATAACCGAGCCGACCGCCACGCCACGGCCAATGCCAACACCCTTGATTTCCATAATGGTTCTCCTTTGTTCGTAGGGTAGTAGTTCTTTGGAGCAGTGGCCTCGATGCCTACTTCGGAGTATGCAGCCGCAGCCATTGCCGGCAAGTTCTTCTTTGTTAGTTCCCTTATTATGGTGGTTTATTATCTGCAACACGCCAACGGTAATCGTTTTCTGGATTTTATTCTACGTCTCGGTATACTCGATATCAAGCAGCTGCCGCAATTGGCCGCATGACTTCCATTTCAGACAGACGCAAAGGAGTGTCCTTTATGGTTACCCGCAACATCACCATCACTGATCCCGTCGGCATTCACGCTCGTCCTGCAGCACAGTTTGCTCAGGCCGTGGCGGCCTCCGGCTGCAACGTCACCATCGCCAAGGAAGGCGGCGCAGCCGTCCCCGCCGGCTCGATTCTGTCCATCATGGGACTGGGCGTTCAGCAGGGCGATACCGTGCAGATCACCGTTGAGGGAGACAACGCCGAGACCGTTGCCGACTCCCTGACCGAGACCCTGCTCGCCGCCGAGTAAACGGGCGGAACTTCTCTCACTTGCCAAACGGCCGCCCCGCCTGTCCGGGCGGCCGTCTTTTGTTTTACAGTGATTGCCGGTAATTTCACCGAGCCGGCATGCTTTCTGGGAGAGGAGGCACACATGACCGCGAACGAGCCAGCGGAATCATCATCCGCCTCAATCGTCAATGTTGCCGCCATCGCCAACGTCTCCACGGCCACGGTGTCCCGCGTGCTTTCCGGCAAACGCACCAAGGACGACGACATCGCCCGCCGCGTGCGAGCCGCGGCCCACAGCCTCAACTACTCGGTGAATTTTGCGGCCAGCGCGCTGCGTTCCACCGTGACGAGAACCATCGGCCTGATTGTGCCGAGCGTTCAGGATCCGTTCAGCGCACGGCTTATCGACACGCTTGAGCCGTTGGTCAACCAGAGCGGCCGGCAGCTGGCGCTGAGTGTCGGGCGGACGCCGGAAGTGCAGAAGGAACGCATCGTGTTGATGGCCGCGCGCCATGTGGATGGGCTGATTGTCGTGCCGCTGCCTGGCGTGGATTTGGGCGATGTGCTGGCACAGTATGCGCAGGAGATTCCCGCCGTGCAAATCGGAGGGTTGCAGCACACCACGTTCACGTCCGACCCCGCTCCGATTCAGCCAGCGCTACAGCAGATCGCCGACGAGATACTGCGGCTGCTCGCCGATCAATCCAATACACCGGTGCATGTCAATCTGCCTTCGCGGCTTATCGCTCCGGGATCGCAAGACGCCGAATAAATTGGGCGGCCCTCATTACGGCCGCCTTGCATTGCGCCGGAATCACACTGCGCTGCATTACACCGCCAAGCGCACAAACATCAGGGCGCATCGCAAGCGCCATCTCATACTGCGTCAGCACCTCACCTGCGCTAGCGCCAAGGGCGCAATCTCACGGAATCAACGCGCAAAAGAGCGATTCAAACACCAGCAGCGGGTTGCCATTACCGGCAAGTCGCTTGCGGGCGTGAGCCACTTCGTCCAGTCGGGCCACCGCGCCGGCGCGGTTCAGCCGCACGGACAGCTCGGTGATGGCCGACCGATTCTCCAGGTTGATAAGCCCGACCGAATCCTCCGCATTGTTCTGCAGGACCGCCACATCACGGTAAATGGAGGCGATGGAGTTGAGCGCGCGGTCCAGCACATCGCGCGTGCGTCGTGTGGTCAGCCGCTTCAAATCGTCTTTCTTGGCGATCTGATTGAACGCGCCGCGCAGTTTCGGCGGAATCCGCTCCCCCGGCTCAAGACCGTTGATACGGCGAAATTCCGCCTCTTGATCGGCCGCGGTGCGACTTGCGTCCACCTCGGCCTGGGCCTTGGCATTGTCGATGAGGTTGCCGGCCAGCAGCACCGCGTCCGAGGCGCGAGCGAGGTTCAGTACGCCCACCACCAATTCGTCGCGATCCGTCATCACCTGCTCGTCAGTGGCGTACAACTTGGCGATGCCGATGTGTCCCTCGGCCAGACGGGCCGCCCGCTGGGCGACTTTCGGCTCGACGCCCGTGGTGGCAGTCAGAAATCCGGCCACTGCCGAGGCGGAGGGCACGGCGAGATTCACAATGCGCGTGCGCGAGCGGATGGTGGGCAGCACGTCCTGGGCGCTCGGCGCGCATAGCAGCCAGATGCAGTGTTCGGCCGGCTCTTCGATCTCCTTCAGCAACACGTTGGTGGTGCGCTCCAGCATGCGGTCCACATCCTCAATGACGATGATGCGCCATGGTGCTGTGGCTGGCATTTGCTCGGAGGTGGTGATGATCTCGCGCACTTGGTCGATGCCGATGGTCACTTTGTTGGTGGCCAGCACTGTGACATCCGGGTGGGTGCCGGCGAGTACCTGCTGTGTGACGCGCGTGGGCTCATCGCTCATGCCATGGTCGGGGCTTTCCAGCGCCGCCGCGAACGCACGGGCCATGTTGGAACGCCCGGAGCCGGGAGGGCCGCAAATCAGCCACGACTGGGCGATCTGGCTCGGGTCCCCCTGCGCGATGCGGCTGAGCATGTCGATTACCGGCTGCTGGCCTACCAACGAATCCCATACGCTCATGCCAGCTCCTTGATATCCGCTTCGATGGCGGCCCACACCTGCTCGATGGACTGGCTGGCATCGATGACGCGGAAACGATTCGGTTCGACCGCGGCCAAATCAAGGAACGCCTGGCGGGTGCGGGACTGGAAGTCATCGCCGGCCGATTCCATACGGTCTTCGGCATGTTCAAGACGGTTGTGGGAGAGCGCCGGATCCATGTCCAGCAGATACGTGCGGTCCGGCAGCAAGTTGTTGGTGGCCCACATACTTAAGGATCGAATCTCTTCTGACGTAAGTTCGCGACCACCGGCCTGATAGGCTAGGGACGAATCGAGATAGCGGTCGGTAATGACCACTTCGCCGCGTTCCAGCGCCGGACGAATGGTTTCGGCGACGTGCTGCGCGCGGTCTGCGGCGAACAGCAGCGCCTCGGCGCGTGGCGCGATGTCGGCGGCCCCCTCGTTCACGCCGTGCAACAGCAACTGGCGAACGGCCTTGCCTAACGCAGTGCCTCCCGGCTCGCGGGTGACGACTACCGTGCGCCCTTGAGCCTCAAGGTACGCACGCAGCCGCTCGACCTGCGTGGTCTTGCCCACGCCATCGACGCCTTCAAATGAAACAAACAGACCGCTCATGCTATCGACCTTAGCGTTAGGCGCAGAGTTGCGGCCACTGCCCCGATTCACGGGCCCTTCTCCGTTCGGAGTGGCTGATTTTTGCTTTAAAGAACGTCTATTCCTGTTTCAAGGGGCTGATTAGGCCTTTCCCGGAGGTCTACTTCCGTTTCAAGGGGCTGTTGTCCAAGTAGACAACGTTCCAAAACGGCGGAATGACGTTGGCGCGGAGCCGTTCATACTCGAGGTTCAGCAGATGACCAGCCCCTTGAAACGCAAGTAGATATTCTCAAAACGAGAAATCAGCCCCTTGAAACGCAAGTAGAGCAATAATTCCACTCAACCACGCTTGGGGATCACGGCGGGGCGTTCGTAGCCCTCGTTGGCGGTCAGCCAGTCGACATCCTTCTTTACGGTGGCGGCGGTGGAGCTGAGCTTTTCGGCGATGCGCTGGTTGGACCAGCCCTTGTTCGCCAGCTTCTTCACCTCGGCACGGCGTCCGGCGCGCTTGGCCTCGGCGGCATTGGTCGCAGCCGAAGCAGCGCCCTTCTTGGCTCCCCTGGCTCCCGACTTCGCGGCACCGGCACGCTCACGGCCGCGGCGGCCACGGGTGGAGGGCCCAGCCGCGCGCTTTTCGGCAAGCAGACGGAACGCATCCTCCGGCGCAATCGACTCCGGCGTGTATTGGCGCGGCACCGTGCGGTTGGTCTCGCCATCGGTGATGTAAGCGCCAAAGCGGCCATCCTTGATGGTCACATGCTTGCCAGTGTTCGGGTCGTTGCCCAAATCACGCAGCGGCGGCTTGGCGGCGCCACGTCCGCGACCACGCCCGTACTTGGGCTGGGCGAACAGCTCCTTGGCCTTGTCAATGTCCACGGTGAAGATCTCATCTTCGGAGCCCAACGAACGGGTATCCGACCTGCCGTCGGCGCTCGTCTTGGTCAGATACGGACCATAGCGACCGTTGTTGGCGGCCACCGTGCATTCGGAAACCTCACCGGTCTCGGCGTTGGTTTCCTCGTACTTGCCCACCTCGCGCGGCAGGCTCAGCAGCTTCAACGCATCTTCCAACGAGAGCGATTCGGGGCTCATGGTCTTGAACAGCGAGGCCATCCTCGGACGCGACGCAGCGGCCGCGGCCTTCTTGGAGCTCTTCTTGCCGGCCGGCGCAGCGGCGGCGGAATCGGCGGCACCCTCAGGCGGCACCAACGCCACATACGGCCCGAACCGACCGTTGCGCACTTCCACGGTGCCGCCGGAAACCGGGTCCTTGCCCAGCTCGCGCGGGCCACCGGAATGGTTGTCGGTCAGATCATGAGCCACTTCGACGGTCAGCTCGTCCGGCGCGATGGTGTCCGGCAGGGAGGCACGCTTCGGGTTGCCTTCGGCATCCAGATGCTCCATATCTTCCAGATACGGGCCGTACCGGCCAACGCGCACATGCAGGCCGTCGCCGATGTCAATGGTGTTGATGGCTCGGGCGTCGATCTCGCCAAGCTGGGCCACCTGCTGCTGCAGGCCTTCATGCGCTTCGTCGGCATTGCGGGCCGCGCCCTCGCCGGAGCCAAAGTAGAAGTGGGTCAGCCAATCCCGGCCAGTCTCCTCGCCGTGAGCAATGCGATCGAGGCCGTTTTCCATCTCAGCGGTGAACGTGTAATCGACCAGCTTGGGGAAGTTCGTTTCCAGCAGCTTGGTCACGGAGAATGCCAGCCAGCTGGGGATCAGCGCACGGCCACGCTCATACACATAGCCGCGATCCATAATCGTGGAGATGATGCTGGCATAGGTGGACGGGCGGCCGATCTCCTTGGCTTCCAACGTCTTGACCAGCGTGGCTTCGGTGTATCGAGCCGGAGGCTGGGTTTCGTGGCCATCCGGCTCGATGTCGGAAGCCTCGACCCGCTGGCCCACCTCCATCGGCGGTAGGGAAGCATTGGATTCGGAGGCATCGGACTTGGTCGCCTTGGCACCCGACTTATCGGCGGCCGCCGCGTCGGCTGCGGCGGGTTTGGGCTTGCGGCCCTCGCCGGTGGCCTTCATAAAGCCAGGAAATTCGATGACTGTGCCGGATGCCTGGAATACAGCCTCACCATCGGCGGGGCCAGCCGGCGCAGACAGGCGCACGGTGGCGGTCGATCCGGTGGCGTCGGCCATTTGGCATGCCAGCGTGCGCTGCCAGATCAGCGTGTACAGGCGCAGTTGGTCAATGGGCAGCTTGGAGGCCAGCTCATCGGGGTCATGGAATCGGGATCCCGCCGGGCGAATACACTCGTGGGCTTCCTGCGCGCCAGCGGTTTTGGTGGCGTACTGCTTGGGCTCGGCGGAGAGGAACTTGTCGCCGAAATGGTAGGAGACGGCGTTGCGGGCGGCGGTGATGGCCTCCTGCGAAAGCGTCACCGAATCGGTTCGCATGTATGTGATGTAGCCGTTCTCGTATAAGCTCTGTGCTGCACGCATCACTGCGCGAGACCCCATCCCGAGGCGATTTCCCGCGGTCTGCTGCAGGGTGGAGGTGGTGAACGGCGGCTGCGGGCGGCGGCGGTACGGCTTGGTCTCCATCGACATCACGGTGAAGTCGGCATTCTTCAGCGCTTCGGCCACGGCGGTGGCTGAAGCCTCATCAAGCTGGTGAACGCTACCCGCAAAACCATCGGGAGTCAGCTGGCCATCCGAGCCGAAGTCCTTGGATCCGGCGAGTCGCTTGCCGCCCAACGAGATCATGCGGGCCGCGAACTCGGCGCGCTCGCCCAAAGCGTCAGGCGCGGCCAGCGTGGCGACGACATCCCAGTAAGGCGCACGCTTGAACGCCATACGCTCGCGCTCGCGCTCCACAATCAGTCGGGTGGCCACGGACTGCACGCGGCCGGCGGACAGGCCCGGCCCCACCTTGCGCCACAGCACTGGGGACAGCTCGTAGCCGTAGAGTCGGTCGAGAATACGGCGGGTCTCCTGAGCGTCGACCATATGGCTGTCGACATCGCGCGTTTTGCTCAGCGAGGCGTTGATGGCATCCTTGGTGATCTCGTGGAACACCATGCGCTTGACCGGCACCTTGGGCTTGAGCGTCTGCACCAGATGCCATGCGATGGCCTCGCCCTCGCGATCCTCATCAGTCGCCAGATAGAGCTCGTCGGCGCCCTTCAGGGCGGATTTCAGCTCGCTTACCGTGCGCTTCTTATCGCCGTCCACGATGTAGTAGGGCTTGAACCCATCGTTGACGTCCACGCCGAACTTGCCGAACTTGGGTTTATCGGCCGCGGGCACCTGGCTGGGTTGCGCAAGGTCGCGAATATGGCCGACCGATGCCATGACGGTGTATCCCTTGCCCAGATAGTCACCGATTTTGTGGGCCTTGGTCGGGGACTCCACAATCACGAGCTTGGTAGCCATGCCCTACTCCTTATTCATTGTGTGAAACGCGCGGTGTTTCTGGCGTCATAATACTCACGACTCATGGTCAACTGCCAAATTTACGGCCACAACGCGCCATAAATCACCGTTTTGGAGGCGCTGGAGGCGCGCCAATGAGGCCCAATCGACTCAGCGGTGCGGCAGTGATGTGCCGCAAAGCCGGCAGCAGGCCGAAGGTGAGCGCGGCAACGCCGGCAACGCCCACGATGGCGCTGACGATCGAACCCGACACCGCCCAGCTCGCGCTGATATTCAGGCCCGGAACCACCTGCCAGATCACGTATGCGCTGTATGCCAGCAGTAGGAGGCCGCCGGTGATCAGCACGCTGCCAACGATCTGCACGCTTACGGAAGAGACGCGGCTGCCCGGCTCGTCCATGCCGGACGTCCGGGTGAAGACCAACACGATCAGCGCCAGACCGGCCACCAGCAGTATTGACATCGCCACGTCCGAGGGGCGGTGCCATTGGCCGTATATCACGGATACGCCGACGGTCCAAGACCAAATCACGCCGATAATGCCCGCCAGCGCACGCGCCGCACGAGGCACGGCGAGCAGCAGAATCACCGCACAGGCGGCGGCCAGCATCGTGTGCCCGGAAGGCGCGGAATTGGCTGCGGGAGAATCAGTATTGATGATGAACGGACGCGGCAGCACCCCTTTGATTCGGGTGACGGCCAGGCACACCGCGGCGAACACGACGATCTGCCCGACGAGCCACCAACGACGACGCACCAATGCCGAGACGACGCCAATCACCGCAAGCAGACAACTGATGGCGATGACCAGCCATGATTGGGCGACGAGCGACATCAGGCTGCCGACCGCGTCGGGCACGCCGGTCACGAGGTTCTTCCACACCAGTTCGTCATACGACTGGCCGTCTTCGGTGAACACGCACACCCACCAGATGCCGAATCCCGCCGCGATCAGCAGCAGGCCGAACACGGCGCACAGCACGCGACTGGAAATACGCGGGCGCACAGCCAACGGGTCGAGCTTGGCCAGTCCACGGTCGACCTCGCCGGAATCAAGCGGATCGAGATCATCAAGCCCAAGTGACGGTTCGCGAGCCGGCGAGCCGAACCCAGCCAGCGGATCGATGACGTTTGGGGACGTGCCTGCCGCAGCGGAGCCCGATCCCAGCGCGGCGAACGGGTCACTTGCATTATCGGCGGCGGAGCGCGCATCAGAGGCGCCTCCCACCATACTGGCCGGCGCATGCGGATCACGAATTACAGGATTCTGTGCGTCATTCATATTCACGACTGTACGGCCGCGCCCCGGACAGTGCGCCGCATCGCCGCGCGCTCAGGGCCAAATCCGCACAAAAGAAAAACCTCCACGTACCCGGCAGAGGCCACTTACCCTTGCTGCATTCCTGCCCTGGGGGAGTTGGGTGACATACCGCCACGCGGAGGCTGTGTCAAGCTTAAGAAAATGGGTGGACGAGCGACGGGAAGCCCTTTTTATTAGGCATTGCCGCGTGCCGGCCGGCGCTGCGCCCACGGCTTTCAGCCAATATCCATGCAAGCCGCAGAATAGTGCCCAATTGTAAGAGTTCCGGGAAAATCGCGCTTGGTGTTCGCCCTGAGAGCGCTCACGTCAAACGTTTGTTCAAGGCCAGCAGTTACGGTGGAATCATGGCTTCATATAAACGTCGTGCACATTCGTCAGACCGCGGCCCCGCGCTCCGTAAGCCTCGCGCCACGCAGAGCGAGACTGCAGGCACCACGAAAGCAAGCTCTCCCCGCGGCCCTCGCGGTAAGAATAACACGAGCCGCAAGCCGGCCAATACCCATCGCGCATCCAGCCATAAAAGGAATGGCGGCCACCGTGTGCTCAAGTGGGTATTGGGCATATTCTTTGGCCTTATCGGACTTGGCTTGGCAATCGGTATCGGCGTGTTCGCATACCTGTATGCCACCACCGAGGTGCCCCAGCCCGAGAAGTTCGCCTTGGCGGAGAAGACCACCGTCTATTACGCCGACGGCACCACGCCGATTGGCTCATACGCCGAGCAGAACCGCGAGATCATCTCTTGCGAGGGGCTGCCGGACTATGTGGGCAACGCCATCGTGGCCTCCGAGAACCGCACGTTCTATACGGATAAAGGCCTGGATCTCAAGGGCATCGCCCGCGCGTTCATCAACAACGTGACCAAGGGCACCCGTCAGGGCGGCTCGACCATCACCCAGCAGTATGCCGAACGCTACTACATGGGCGAAACCACCTCCTACGTGGGCAAGGCCCGCGAGGCCATCATGGCCATCAAAATCGCGCAGACCGAATCCAAGGATGAAGTGCTGTGCAACTACATGAATACGATTTACCTAGGCCGCAATTCCTACGGCATCCAGGCCGCCGCCAAGTCGTATTTCAACAAGGACGCCAAGGATCTGACGCTGTCCGAAGCCGCGATGATCGCCGGCATCATCCCCTCCCCCTCCACGTGGGATCCGGCCGACAACCCCGATATGGCCAAGGCCCGATTCAAGCGCGTGCTGAACATCATGCAGGAAGACGGCTACATCACCGCCAAGGATCACAAGTCCGCCGAATTCCCGCAGACCGCCGACGTGACGCAGCAGAACGAATACGCCGGCCCCAACGGATACCTGCTGGATATGGTGCGGCGTGAGCTGGTGGCTTCCAAGACGTTCACCAAGGAAGATCTTGACACCGGCGGATATAAGATCGTTACCACCATTGACAAGGCCAAGCAGGATGCGATGCAGTCCGTGGGAGACACGCGCGCGGACGGCATGCCGGAGAGCATTCAGGTGGGCGGCATCGCCGTGGAACAGAAGACCGGCGCCGTGGTCTCGGTCTACGCCGGCTCGGATTACCTCTCGCAACAGCTCAACAACGCCGATCAGGCCATGTTTGAGCCGGGTTCCACGATGAAGCCGTTCGCGCTGCTGGGCGCCGCGCAGTCCGGCGTGAATTTCGACACGATGTTCAACGGCAACTCGCATCAGCATTTCTCCGGCATCACCGCCGAGGTGAACAACGCGCTGAACATCAACTGGGGCGACATCAACCTGTACCAGGCCACCGCCAACTCGGTGAACACGGTGTTCATGAACGTCAACGAACACCTTACGCCGCAGCGCACGGCGAAAATCGCGCATGAAGCGGGCATCGAGGGAGAGATCGACACCAGCTCCATGTATAACGTGCTGGGCATCAACGCGCTGACCGTGTGGGATCTGGCGCAGGGGCATTCGACCATCGCCAACAATGGCGTGAAGAACACCCTGCACATGGTGAACAAGGTGCTGAGCTCCGACAACAAGGACCTCTACAACGCACCCAACGAGAACAAGCAGGTGTTCGACGCCAACGATTGCGCGCTGGTGCAGAAGGCCATGCAGGGCACCACCACCTACGGCACCGCCGCTGGCGTGTCCAGCGCGCTGGGCGGCCGCCAAGTGGCCGGCAAGTCCGGTACCGCCAACGATGAGCTGGCGGCATCGTTCGTGGGTTACACGCCCAGCCTGTTGAACGTATGGGCCATTTGGAATCCGGATGCGGACGGCAACCCGCAGGTTGTGCCGGCATTCGGCGGCTACGGCGTCACCTCCACCGGCTACCCGGCGCACCTATTCGAGGAATACATGACTCAGGCGCTGCAGGGCACCGCCGTTGAGCAGTTCACCACGCCTAAGGACAGCGGCAAGATTGGTGGCTCCGACGGCACGTGGGGCTTGGGCGGCGGCCAGAGATCCTCTTCTTCCACCACCGATGACGAAGAGGCCAAGAAGCAGGCCGAGGAAGAAGCCAAGCGGAAGGCCGAGGAAGAGGCCAAGAAGCAGGCTGATGCCGAGGCCCAGCAGAAGCAGGAATTCGCCCAGCAGTGCCTTGCCAACCCGAGCTATTCCACCGAATGCCCGAATTATCCGGGTACCAGCAGTGGCGGGGACGGCAACACCGGCGACACGACCACCACTCCCGACGGCGAGCAGAAGCCCAAGCCCGACCCGCAGCAGCCGCAATCCCAGCAGCAGTAAGAGCCGCAGCACAGCTCCCTCTGATGGCAGCAACGGCTCCCTCTGATGAGGGAGCCGTCAGCGAAGCTGACTGAGGGAGAGACCCAATAGTATTGGCTCCCCTCAGAGAGGGGAGCCAATACTATATGTGCGACTCAGCGGCCTCAGCGGTTGCGCTGGGAACGGTTGATGGCGGAGATAATCGCCTTCAGCGCGCTGGTGGTAATGGACGAGTCAATGCCCACGCCCCACACGATCTGCGCGTCGTCAGCCTCACCGACCTGGCATTCCACATAGGAGGCGGCCATGGCGTCGGTACCCACGGACATGGTGTGCTCCACATAGTCCATAATCGAAGCGTCCACACCGAAGTTGGAGATGGCGTTGAGGAAGGCGGCGATCGGACCGTTGCCGATGCCGGACACCTCGCGCTCCACGGGCTGCTCGCCCCCAACGTTCACGCCGCGGTCGAGCAGGCGAGCCTTGAGCACGGTGTCGGAACCGTCCTCACCGGAGCTGACGGACACCTTGAGCAGCTTCAGGCGGCCCCAAGGCGCAAGCGAAGCGTCGTGGGTATCGCCCACAACCACGCCGGCGGCGGTCATGCCGGACTGTTCGACCGGCAGGTACTCATCCTTGAACAAGCGCCAGATGTCCTCGTCCTTGACTTCCTTCTTGGTGGTGTCGGCGAAGTTCTGGACGATCTTGTCGAATTCGATCTGCAGACGCTTCGGCAGGTCAAGGTTGTGGTTGGTCTTGAGCAGGTATGCCATGCCGCCCTTGCCGGACTGCGAGTTGACGCGGATGATGGCCTCGTACGTGCGACCGATATCCTTCGGGTCGATCGGCAGGTAGGGCACGAGCCACACGAAGCTGTCGAGATCGGCGCCAGCGCGCTCGGCGGCCACCTGACGGGCCTCGAGACCCTTCTTGATGGCGTCCTGATGCGAGCCAGAGAACGCGGTGAACACGAAGTTGCCGGCGTACGGATGGCGCTCGGAGATCTTGATCTGGTTGCAGTACTCAACCGTCTTGCGGATCTCAGGTACGTTGGACAGGTCGAGCTGCGGGTCGATGCCCTGGGTGAGCCAGTTGAGGCCCAGCGTGACCAGGTCAACGTTGCCGGTGCGCTCACCGTTGCCCAGCAGGCAGCCTTCCACGCGGTCGGCGCCGGCCAGCACGGCCAGCTCGGTGGCGGCCACGCCCATGCCTTCGTCGTTGTGCGGGTGGAGGGAGAGCACCACGGAATCGCGGTCGTCGAGGTGGGTGGAGACGTACTCCACTTCGTCGGCGAACACGTTCGGCGTGGTCATTTCCACGGTGGCGGGCAGATTGATGATCATCGGATGCTCGGGAGTCGGCTTGATGACGCCGATCACGGCGTTGCACACCTCAACGGCGTACTCCGGCTCGGTTCCGGTGAAGGATTCCGGCGAGTACTCGTAGTACAGGTCGATGCCCTTGGCCTCGGATTCGAGGTCCTTGCATAGTTCGGCGGCATCGGTGGCGAGCTTCTTGATCTCTTCCTTGTTCTTCTTGAACACCACTTCGCGCTGCAGCACAGAGACGGAGTTGTAGAAGTGCACGATGGCGCGCTTGGCACCCTTCAGCGCCTCGTAGGTGCGGCGGATGAGGTGCTCGCGGCACTGGGTGAGCACCACGATAGTCACATCGTCCGGGATGAGCTCGCGCTCGATGAGCATGCGGATGAAGTCGAAATCAGTCTCGGATGCGGACGGGAAGCCCACCTCGATCTCCTTGAATCCCATGGAGACGAGCAGGTTCCAGAAGCGCAGCTTGCGCTCGGAATCCATCGGGTTGACGAGGGCCTGGTTGCCGTCGCGAAGATCGACGGAGCACCAGCGCGGTGCGCGCTGCAGTCGCTTACCCGGCCACGTGCGCTCCGGGTAATCAAACGGGATCTGCTCGCTGTATGAGGCGTACTTGTTGTACGGCATACGGCTGGGCTTCTGCGGATCGCCGATGAATCGTGCCGGAGGCAGCAGCGGGTCGTTGTTCCCCCCATTGGACGCCGCGGCCACGGCCGCGAGATCAAACACGGACGATTGATCCTGACCCATTACTCCTCCTTTGCTTGGAATCGGCGCGCCCCTTCGGCCGGCGGGAATGCCGGGCAGTCGACGCGCTCCTCTATCACTGCGTTACATATCCGTAACGAACTTCCATCGTACCGTTCCAGCATCCCAACGCCGCGCCCATGCCACATAGCGGTTACGCGGCGGCGTGCCGGCGTCACAGATCCCAATCGCCATACCGGGCGGTTGGATTGCGGATGGGTTAGAGTGGGCCGTATGACGACTTTGCGCTTCCGTGGGGACGGACATGGGGACGGCACCTTCCGGGTGCTGCAGATGGCGGACGTGCAGGACGGGCCGGACGTGGATCCGGACACCGTGGCGCTCATCGAGGCGGCGATCCGCGAGGCCAAACCCGATCTGGTGGTGTTCACCGGCGATCAGATCCGCGGGTACGATCCGGCGTGGATGCGCACGTTCCTGCGCCGGCGCGGGGAGCGGCCCGGCGACCACGTGCGCGAGGTGACGCGGTTCGAGGCGTGGTGGCGCCGCACATTCGACGGGGCGCGGCTGCCCGATCCGCCCGAGTCCGAGGTGCCGGACGACGCCGTGGACGCGCTACTCGACGACGCGCGCGCCAAGGTGCGCCGGTGCTTCGCCGGATTCCTCGGGCCGGTCGTGCGCGCGGGCGTCCCGTTCGCCGCCACCTACGGCAACCACGACTTCCAGTGCGGCATCCTCGCCGGCGAACAAGACGGCATCTACCGCGAGTTCTCCGGCTGCCTCAACCCGCGCGACCCCGGGGAGCACGGCGCGGACGGTGACAACCCGCTCGTCTGCGAGCCCGGCACGTTCGCGCTGCCCGTCGAGGCGTCCGACGGGTCGGGCCGCGTGGCCATGAGCGTCGTGATGGTCAATTCAGGCGACTACGCCACCGAGCGACTCTCCCCCGACGACACCGTATTCGGCGAGCCGTCGTCGCACCTCGCGCCCGCCGAATACGCGCGCGACCCGCGCGGGCTCGATCTGGCCGACTCGGACGGCTATGGCACACCCACCCCGCAGGCCCTGGCGTGGCTCGGCGGCGTGCAGCGCTCTCTGGCCGAACGCAACGGCGACGGGCGGCCCGTGCCCGCGATCGCGTTCCAGCACATCCCGCCGCAGGAGTTCTACCAGTGCCTCAAGGAGGTGCCGCCCCTCACGCCCAACGCCGTCGAGGGCGCGCGCACGTTCGCCGGTCGCTGCTACGTGCTGGACCGCTCGGTGTGCCGGCCGGGTTCGATCCTCGGCGAATCGATCGGATGCGCGGACGTGAACTGCGGCGAGGTGGCGGCATTGCGCGACGCGGGTGGCTACTTCGCGCTCTACTGCGGCCACGACCACAAGAACGCGTTCGTGGGTCACGTGGACGGGCTCGACCTCGGCTACGCCCCCACCTGCGGCTTCGCCTCGTACGGCCCCAAGTCGCGCCTGCGCGGCATCCGCCTGTTCGAATTCCGCGAATCCGACCCGTCCGCCTACGCCACGCGCATGCTCACCTACGGCGACCTCGTGGAGCGCTACGGCCACAATGAGGCGCGCGTCTTCATCGGCGACCACCTGGTGGTGGACGGCCCCACCCTGCGCGACCAGCTGCGCCGACCGGGCGTCTTCGCCACCCTCGCGCTGATCGCCGGCATGGCCGTCTCCGCGGTGGCGTCCGCGGTGGGCTCCGCGGTGAAAGCCGCGACCGCCCGCAAGCGCCAATAAGTGCCCGCACGCCTCCATATGCACCCACATGAACCCGCACGCATCCGCAAAATGGAAAAACGTGGCAGCATGAGGAATGTCAGTCGTGAAACGCCCGGAATTCCGGCCATTTCACGACGTGGCGGCCGGTACACACCAGAGCCGCCATAGAAACGTGATCGTCGGGGTATATGGAATGCCTGAACCAGCGGCCGCGTGATACATTCGCTTGCGCATTTTTTGTACATCGCATGTACAAAAAATACAGATCGTGAAGTGCGACACTAGGAATCTCCCCGCAAATTCGCACGACGCCGTCTCCTTATGACGGCCGCGGCGTACAACCGGCCGTGCCATCTCCATAGTGTGCAGAACTTTTTCGCCTTTGCGGACACCTATCCACGACTTCCCGAATCTGCTGCACACTCCGCAGATAGCCCACAGCCATGCGAAACTCTGCATGGGAAAAGACCACCGAACGGCCCCCGTTATCTATTAACGCCGCGCAACGAGCGTGTTCCATCGGCCCGCGCTTCGACCGCCACTTGGCTTTCCGAGGGCGGATTTCCGCCGCCGCGGACATATACTCCGCCTTCCGAGGGCACCTCAACGGGCGCGCCACGGGCATCGGCCCCTCATATTGCGCCATATTCCAACGGCGGGGTGCTCCCCGCACGCCCCCCACGCGCCGATGCGACTGCCCCCGGAAGGGCGAGTAGGTGTCCGCAAAACGCCCCATCTGCCCCAAGAAGGATAGCACCGAATTTTGGCCCACCGGCCCTATCGGAACAGTGACACCCCGCGGCGGGCCATGCAGAACGCGTTGCCGAGCCACGTGTGCTTGGAATTCGGCCACACGGCGCCGAGCCTCGGCGCGTTCTGACTCATCCAGATGCTCGGCACGCGCCCGTCCGCGCTGCGCGAGCCGAGCAGGTTGAAACCGTTCTTTTCCAACAGCCATTCAGGGTGCTGGGTGGCGATGGCCAAGCCTTCTTCAAGGGTGAGCGGCAGACGCTCGTCGGAATCAATCAGCTTGCGGGCCACGTCGGGCTCGCGGTTGATGTAGCAGGTGCCGGTATGCGGATCGACCACCAGATAGAACGGGCCTTCGGGCGGCATGAATCCGTCTTGCGGCAGGAAGCTGGCGATGTCTCGCGGAGGCATGGTGGTAAAGCCGGCCATGCGGTTGATGGAGGTTCGCGCAATCAGCGATTCGGGCGAGACTAGCTCGCGCGTAGGCACCAGTAGGATGTTCGAACCGAGATCGGAATGCTCGAGCGCGCCGATGAGCGGCTCGGCAAGCGCGCGGAATGCGGCGGCACTCATATCCGCCACGTCCGGGTAGCCGAGGGCCACGATACGGTCGAGTTGCTTTTGCGCCTCTACTGATGCGATAGACATGGCTACCAGTGTAGAACATTGCCGTCTCTTCGCCAGTCACTCTGCCAGTTATGGAGAGGATATCGGGCTGCGCGGCGCGGGGTACGCCATGGGGTGCGACGCCGAGCCACCATATGGGAAGACGGCCACTGTTGTTCTGCACGTTTCGTACAATTACCGTGTGTTTGCGGCCATTGCAAGACGGTCGCTTGAACGTATCAGCCCATCGAAACCCGAAGGTCATAGAGGTCATCATGTCCGAAAAGATAAAGGTCGGCATTCTCGGCGCCACCGGTATGGTCGGCCAGCGTTTCATCACGCTGCTGGAAAACCACCCGTGGTTCGAAGTGGCCACGCTTGCCGCTTCCGCACACAGCGCCGGCAAGACGTATGAGGAGGCCGTCGGCAGCCGTTGGAAGATGGAAACGCCGATGCCCGAATACGCCAAGCACATGGTGGTTGCGGACGGCGACGACGCCGAGTCCGTGGCCGCGAACGTGGACTTCATGTTCTCCGCGGTGAACATGCCTAAGGACGAGATTCGCGCCATCGAAGAGCGTTATGCCAAGACCGAGACCCCGGTGGTATCCAACAACAGCGCCCACCGCTGGACCCCGGACGTGCCGATGGTGGTGCCGGAGATCAACCCCGAACACTTCGCGGTGATCGAGCACCAGCGCAAGCGCCTTGGCACCACACGCGGTTTCATCGCCGTCAAGCCGAACTGCTCGATTCAGGCCTACACTCCGGCGCTGGCCGCGTGGAAGGAATTCGAGCCACGCGAGGTGGTCGTCAGCACCTATCAGGCGATTTCCGGCGCGGGCAAGACCTTCCAGGATTGGCCTGAGATGGTGGGCAACATCATCCCGTTCATTTCCGGCGAGGAAGCAAAGAGCGAGAAGGAACCGCTCAAGGTGTTCGGCCATGTGGACGCCGACAAGGGCAAGATTGTGCCGTTCGACGGCGATCTCAAGATCACGTCCCAGTGTATCCGCGTGCCCGTGCTCAACGGCCACACCGCCACCGTGTTCCTGAACTTCGGCAAGAAGGCCACCAAGGAAGAGCTCATTGATCGTCTGGTGAACTACACCTCCAAGGCGTCCGAGCTCGGCCTGCCGCACGCGCCGAAGCACTTCATCCAGTACCTCACCGAGGACGACCGCCCGCAAGTCAAGCTCGACGTAGATTACGAGGGCGGCATGGGCGTTTCCATCGGCCGATTGCGCGAGGACTCCATCTTCGATTGGAAGTTCGTGGGCCTGGCCCACAACACCCTGCGCGGCGCCGCCGGCGGCGCACTCGAGAGCGCCGAAATGCTCAAGGCCCTCGGCTACATCACCAAGAAGTAGCTGCCATACTGCTTTGCAGAAGAGCCCGTTATTTCGTCGCTCGCGCGACGAAATAACGGGCTCTTGCGTTGAAGCCAACTATCGCATATGCTTTCCTGACTTTTCCCCACCCAAAAAAG